>Ga0114966_10000941_pt1 | contig 27328 bp, 23 predicted proteins | sample M_130207_XF_Meta_FD_87029 | JGI IMG/M metagenome (GOLD analysis project Ga0114966, IMG submission 87029) | Freshwater microbial communities from Lake Montjoie, Canada to study carbon cycling - M_130207_XF_MetaG | ecosystem: Environmental > Aquatic > Freshwater > Lake | place: Lake Montjoie... | reverse complement strand
TTATTTTTTAATTTATTGAAAAGTATGTCACTCATCTTACCATTTTCATAAGACTTATCCCTATGAATATCCAATACTTCATCCGTATATGCATATACACACATTGCCAAGTTTCCAGTATTATCACTGGTTGCTGTAGTAGTAGTTTTTATATTGACTGGAACCCAACCATACATATAGTCAAACACTAAAATATCGTACCACATTCTAATTTTTGGTTTTTTAATTTTTTCTCCAAACTTTTCAACAAGTAGTTTAATTACTTCATCTTCATCAACACAACTATTTATTCTACCATCTTCATTTTGACTTGAAAACTGAAAAGCTTGTAATTTCAAATATTTCTGAATTTTATACATAACTAATGGTAACTGCTTCAATCTTAAAATAGAACCTCTTAACCATTTTTGTATTTTGATTACTGGTGTTTCGCCAAGAGTCACTATTGTTGAGGTTTCAACCAACTTTACTTGCAACGCCATTTTGAATTTATTTGTAAATTTTATAATACTTTTTACTTATAGAATTCTACAGCAAATTTTTTCAATTTTTTTTATTAGTTATACAATTATACACTTACATTATAAAACGCACAACCCAAATAAACCTAGGTAAAAAACAACAAAAATTGATCATTTTACTATTTTTAATAAAAAAGTGTTAAAAATCAAAGAAATTACCGAAGGCAGAAAATGGAAGAAAATTTTGCCCAAAAGTCGTAGGGGTTTCAAAAAATGGACAAAAATAAATGTCCAATTTTTGATACCCCAGGTATTTTGGGAACAACTGGTTTTCAAAACGTGTTTTACATCATAATGCTCTTATTTTCATTTTTTCGCATTTTAAACGAGAGCATAATTTTGTGAGCATAAATTTTGTTTTTTGAAAAAAGGGTTTAAATTTTTTTCTTTTTATAAAATATGGAAACTTTAGGAAATTTTTTAGTGGCAAAAAATGGCAATAAAGTAGCAGATAAATATATTTGCGAAAAATGTGACTATAGATGTATTAAAAAATATAATTGGGACAAACATTTATTAACTACTAAACATATAAAGGAAACAACGGAAACCGAAATGGAAACAAAAAGTGGCGAAAAGTGGCAAACTGATATAACGTGTGAGTGTGGTAAAATTTACAAGAATAAAAGCGGACTGTGGAAGCATCAAAAAAAATGTAAAATTTCCGAAGAAAAAAGTAAAAACACCGAAGAAAATATTGTTTTAACCACAGAAGAAAAAGAAGAAAGTTACGAAGAAAAACAACAAAAAACCGAAGAAGAACTTAGGGAGTTAAAAACAATGTTTATGAAAATGATAGAAATTAACCAAGATTTACAGAAACAAATTGTAGAACTTGCGAAAGAAAGTAAGTCAGTAATCAACAGTAATAATACAACAAATACCACTAATAATAAGTTTAACTTGAACATTTTCTTGAATGAAAAGTGTAAGGATGCATTCAATATTACAGACTTTATAAACAATATAGATGTTGGGTTTAAAGACTTTGAAAATTTTGGAAGACTTGGTTATGTAGGCAGTATTAATAATATTCTTATCCGAGAATTGAAAGGGTTGGACGTATATAAAAGACCGATTCACTGCAGTGACTTAAAACGTGAAGTGATTCATGTGAAAGATAACAATACTTGGGTAAAAGATGATGATAAAAAACATATGAAACGTGCGATTAAATTGATAGAGCATAAGAATATCAAGTTAGTCCCAGAATGGTTGAAAGCAAATCCCAAAGCAGACGATATTTCTACGAAAAAACACGAAGAATATATGAAGATTTTGGACAATTCAATGGGAGAAATAAAAGACGAAGACAACGAGAGAAACTACGAAAAAATAATAAAAAATGTTGCTAAGGAAATACTTATTGACAAGGAAAAATAAAAAGTGTTAAAAATGAATAAAAATACCGAAGGCAAAAAATGGCAAAAATTTTGCACAAAAGTCATAGGGGTTTCAAAAAATGGACAAAAATAAATGTCCAATTTTCAAAACCTAGGGTATTTTGGCGACAACTAGTTTTCAAAATGTGATTTACAGCATAATGCTCTTAATTTCAGTTTTTTACATTTTAGGCGAGAGCATAATTTTGTGAGCATAAAATTATAATATGATAAAAAAAGTATTTAGCAACTTTTTTGTTTCATTAATATAGAAACTATGAAACAATTTGAAACAATAAAAGTTGCTAAAGTTGCATCTAGTTATAATTGCATTATTTGTGACTATACAACGTGTAGAAAAAGTAGTTATGATAAACATTTAACAACTGCTAAACATTATAATGCCGTAAATGAAACACAAATGAACTCCAAAAGTTGCAATTATTCCACTTGTAGTATGTGCAACACACTTTTCGGTAGTAGAACTACATTATGGCGTCACCAAAAAAAATGTAAAATATCTAAACCAAAAGAAGAAAAAACGGATTCTACCGAAGAAAATATTACTTTAACTACAGAAGAAAAAGAAGAAAGTTACGAAGAAAATAGTCAAAAAAATATGGACATTTTGATAAATTTATTCCAAGAACAGTTGAAAGAAAATAAAGAATTGAAGGAATTGATTATTGAACAACAGAAGAAAATTATGGAAATTTCGGCGGGAACAAATATTACAAACAATACGACGAATAATAATAAATTTAATTTGAACATTTTCTTGAATGAAAAGTGCAAGGATGCATTGAACATAACAGACTTTATAAATAACATTGATGTTGGTTTTAAAGATTTTGAAAATTTTGGAAGACTTGGTTATGTTGGTAGTATTAATAATATTCTTATTAGAGAGTTGAAAGGTTTGGATGTTTACAAACGGCCGTTTCATTGCAGTGACTTGAAACGTGAAGTGATTCACGTGAAAGACAATAATACTTGGGTAAAGGACGAAGATAAAAAACATATGAAACGCGCGATTAAATTGATAGAACACAAGAATATCAAGTTAGTCCCGGGCTGGTTAAAGGCAAATCCCAAAGCCGACGATATTTCTACGAAAAAACACGAAGAATATATGAAGATATTGGACAATTCAATGGGAGAAATAAAAGACGAAGACAACGAGAGAAACTACGAAAAAATAATAAAAAATGTTGCTAAGGAAATACTTATTGATAAAGAAAAATAAATGGTTCTATTCATCATCTTCTATTTCAGAAATACCACTTTTATTTCTATTACACCTAATACATTCATACAAACTGTGGTTGTAGCAAAAATTATATTTTTTAAACAATATACTATATACAGATTGGTCGTGTCTATGGTCTCTGAACCACGGATGGTTTGGAATAATTGATGGTGAGTCATCTATTAAATGGTAATTACAACAAGTTTCGTACCACTTGTTTACAAAATCACGTGTTTTATCACACACTAAAAATAAATTTGTTCCTCCTTGTCGTTGATAACTTCTGGAAAAATATTCATCACATGCACCAAAGTGTGCTAACAAGTCCATTTTAGTCCATTGACATTCCGCAAGGTCAGTGGCAGTTCCAATAAGTAGGTCAGACTTGACATATTCAAAAAATTGTTGGAGAACATCTTTTTTTTTGAACTCAAATTCACAACCAGAGTCAAGGTAAAACAGAATATCACCGTCCTTCATTTTATCCATTGTTATTTTGGTGATGTAGGGTTTCCATAACCAGTGTCCATATCCACGTTTATTGTTTTCTATAAATTCTCCGTGTTTATTCCAAAAGTACTCATCTTTTTTTAAGTATTCGTCGGTGTATAGTATTTCTTTATCAAACAGTTTTGTTCGTGCAATTTGTTTAACTAGTCTCTCGCCAGCGTCTATAAAATTTTGGCCTCCACCTCCAAAAGTGATGAATATTTTTGTCATTATTATACTTAAAATATAATTTTTATTACATTTTAACTAAAACTGTATAAATAATATAAAATTTATAAATCATATAATGGATTATCGTTTATAGTCATACCACAGTAACTTTGGGGATTTTTTTTGTAATCAACTGGAGTATAAACACCAGCAGCTTTCGCGTTTTCTAATAAAAATTTAAAATTTTGCCAAAATTCTTGTTTATGACCAATAGATGTAGTCATTATATGTGACAACTCGTGTAACGCTACAAATGTAAGTGTATTAATATCAATTAATGTTGTGCTATTTTTTGTTCTGTTTAAACAAAATGCAATTTTCTCTCCTTTGTTTTCACTGTATGCAGTCAGTTCGCTGGTTGGTAATGTTTCATTAATTTTTTTTGGATTGAATCCTTCTACCAGTTTTTTTACTCTAGAGTCAGATGGATGTTTGTCCTTCATATATTGAACCATATCTTTACATTTTCCAGTAACAGTAGCTAATAAATCAGCGGCGTCATTTATTTTTTCTCGTTCTCTAACACAGTACTTATTACCATCTATTCCGGAAACAATACACTTCAAATTAAAAACATCAGACTCGCTGTAAATTTTCAAACAAATAAATAATATGAAAAATAAAACCACATAGAAAAAAATATTATGTTTGGATTCAGACATACTGATATATATAGTATGAATAATATTAATTTACTCAACATTTTGCGTTTGAAATATTTTATGAAATGACATAAAATATTTAATTAGTATTTAGTATTTATTATTTACTGTTCAATTTATTGAACACCAGCACCGATTTCAAGAGGAGGTCTCATAAAGTCTGGCTCAATAGTACTTAGGTTCCAAGGTCCAACATATAACTGTGGATTTGGTGGTTCAGAACGAATTTGTAAATTGGCGTTTCTTAAAGTTTGACCAATAGTATCAATACCAATGTGGTAACCAGCTTTTAGTAAGTTAATGTTGGCTAACTCACCCTTTCCAGAAGGGTTTAACTGAGCCCATTCACTGTTGGTATCTTTTGGTAGTAAATCAGATGGATTTTGGATACTTTGTTGTCCGCAAGAAGTTGGAACACCTACATTTGGGGTTGGAATTCCACTAACTGATGCAAATACTTCGTTGCTGCCTTCTTGAGATGGAATAGGACCCGAAGGTTGGGAAGGTGGTTGTGCACTACCTTGATATGCTTTCTTTGGTTGTTCGCCAAACTTTTCTGCACCCGAACTGCCTTTGCTAGTTAAATAATTGGCTAATAGATTAACACCATAGGCAACAATTAATAATACGATAATGGCGCCAATACCATAATCCGACCATAGCTTTTTGAAGGAAATGCTCATTATATATAAAATTAGTGATAAAATATTTTTTTAAATACGATTTAATTAAATTTTATTATTAAAAATTTGATTAAATAAAACAACTTGTAAATTATCCTTAATAATTCCTTATTCTTCTAATAATTCATCTTCATCTTCTTCATTTTCTGAATCATCAGAATAATTTTCTAAATTGTTCAAGTCACTATCTTCACTATCACTTTCATCTAAATCTTCCAACATATAAATTTTCTTAATATTCTTTGCTTCTAAAAAAGCCATAACTGCTTCTTTTTTTGCTTGTTTTGCTTTTTTTCTAGCTTCCTTGTAAATTTGATAATAGTATTCATTTGGTTTTTTCAAAGTAATTGACTCTAAAGTATCTATGTTTTCACTAATATCAAATTCTTTCAAATCAGAGTTATTTTCTTCAACGCCAAGTTCTTCTACTTCTAAATCTAATTCATTCTTTTCGCTATTCTCACTATCGGTATTTACTATAATATTTTGTTGTTCTGCGTTGTCTTCTTTTTTTTCTAAATAGTTATTGAATGATTCTTGATTATTCTGTAAGTCTTTTTGTTCTAAATTATTAGCAATTTCTAGTGCAACTTCTTTTGCAATACTAGTTTCTTCATTTTTTTCTAAAGATTTATTTGAAATTGATTCATTATTTTTTGCAGATTCTTCTAAATCAAGTGGAGGTTTCACTTGTTCTGTATCCCGTTTACTTTGTATAAGTATCTTGTCTTGGAGAGGATTTTCATTATAAATAGTTTGAGGCTGGAAAGATTCATTTTTGTTATTTTTTTTGATTAAACAGTTTTCAAACATTTCATACGTGTTCAATACCATTGTTTGTTTCATTTCTAGTTCAATTTGAAAGTTTCTACTTGTAAATTTTATTCCTTGAACTTCTACAATTGATATAATATTTGTATTACTATTCACATCTTCTGTTGTAAGAGGTACTTCACTTTCATTGTATATTTTTACAAGAGGAATGTTTGTATTATAATTCATTTTTACATTCACACGCATTAAATAATATTTTCCAGATTTATAAATACGTAATGCGCTGGTAAATGCAGTTTCAATGTCATCTAATTCTAATTTATTTTGAAACCACGAGTCTCCTTTTTCGTAAATTAACTTTTGACACACTGTTTCTAAATTTTCAATCCAGTTAATAAAGTCTTCATTACTATTATCAAACATTAAATCACAATATATTTTTTTCCCATTTTTGACAAAACCTTGTTTCGTACAACATTTTGGTGTTTCAATATAAAATGGTTTATTGTTGTATAAAATTTTAGTAAAATATGCAGCTCCTTGTATAGAACTTGGTTGTGCTAAAGATATGTTAGAAAAAACAAAGTCTTTATTTGGTTCAAATATATTATTTTCCATTATTTTTAAAAAAGAAAAAATAAATTACAGTAACACGCAAAAAGTAACTATTTATTTTATACATTGTAAGTATGAAAGATAATACAATTATTCAACAATGTTTAGAAATATTGAAAAAAGAAAATATTCGTCACGAGTTGAAAATGATATGCAAACCAATGATTGAATTTATTTTGTTACAAATACGACCATATATTTATATTATCATTTCTCTCATTTTTTTAATTTTTATAATGATTTTAGCAATATTAATATTACTTTTTTTAATTTTGCGTAATTATAAATCATTTACTAAAAATCAATAATTTATTTTCTATTTAATTTATATAATGCCTAAAAAATCTAGACACTCTAGAAAAATCAGAATGCACGTGCCCGGTGTTCCTGGTGCATTGACTGGCGGTAGAAGACGAAGACAAAGAGGTGGTTCTGCACAAGCACCACCAGCACCACCAGCACCAGCATATACTGACGGCGCATCTTATGTTGGTGCTAATTACGGTGATGGAAACACCCAATGGAACAATGTATTTGGACCTCAAAGTACCAGTACTATGGGAAATGAAATAGTAAATTTAAATCATCCACAAATGGTACAAGCAAATGTGCCACAATGTGGTGGAAGAAGACGTCGCGGCACTCGTAGAGGAAGACGTGGTGGTTTTTTCGGAAACGTCATTTCCCAAGCAATCGTCCCTTTTGGATTACTTGCATTACAAAACAAGTATTCAAGACGTTTAAGACACAAACGTGGTGGAACTCGTAAACACCGTAAGTAAATAATTTGTTTTTAAAAAATAATACAACATACTTAACCGTGTTGTATTATTTACTACTGCATATGATTTTGTACTGTTTCATTATTGAGCGACTCTTGCAAAGTTGTATCCGACTCTTCTCCAGACGCAAGTTGTTGTTCCAACTTTTCTTTTACTTCATCTGAAATTATAACATTGTTTGCAATGTTTAAAAAGTGTCTAACTCTTTCCGCATATTTATTTCTTACTAAAAAATTATCAACATCGTTATAATGTTTATGCATATGTTGATCAATACCTCTAAATGAACTATGTGAGTCCATTGGTAATTTAAGTTTACGATTAATATATGACTCTTCTGACTGATGTACATAGTGAGCAATAAATGCTGGAGCATCTTTATAGTCAATCGGCCAAACGTTAAATGGTGTGTTTGCCATATTTTTCATATTCATAGAAAACATTTTATTTGGAAATATCACGTTGAAATAGTGTGGATTAGTAACTGATGTAACATATTCTGGTCTAACAAATGTTTTTACGTGTTGGTCTATTGTTTGAACAGACTTTGTATAATTTTCTATCAATAACCCAGACGGATCTTTTTTATGGTAACTAGAACCAAACATCAACCAGTTTATACCAAGAGAATGTGCAAAGTTGTAGTTGCGCAGTAAATGTCTTACACCCATAAAATGATTCAACACGAGGAATTCATCTGCATCTAAATATAACATCCAGTCTACACCAAGTCGTTTGGCAATTTTTACCGCTCGCGTCATCAAAGGTAGTTTTACCGGGTTATTCATTTCAATTCTTTCAATAATGACTCTTTTGCTAAAATTGTGAAATTCATTTTTTAACGGAATCTTTGATTTATGGTCAAATATATAAATAATGTCAAAACGCAACAACAAATGATGAGTGACCCATTCTTTCATATTTTTTTCGTCTCTTGCATTGGTGAATAGTATTGTTCTTGTTGAATAATTCTGTTTAGTTGCCAATATATTTGGTGGTGTTGTTATCATTGTTTTTTTAACATTCATCGGAAATGTTTTTATACTTGTTTATATTTTATTTTTTGGATTACGAACTCAATTAATATTTTTTAACATATATATATAAATTAAACAATCAACAAAATGACTTTTGAACAAAATATTCAAAAATGGGTTTCTTTGGACAATAAAATCAAAATTTTAACCGAAAATTTGAACGAATTAAGAGAACAAAAAGCCGAATTGGCCAAAACACTTTTTACACACGCAGAAAGAAACAATTTACAAAATGCAAATATTCAAATTAGTGATGGAAAATTAAAATTTGTTACAACAAAAGTTTCCAATCCTTTAAGTTTTAAATATGTTGAAAAATCTTTAGGCGAAATTATTCATAATGAAGAACAAGTCACAAAAATTGTAAATTACTTGAAAAAAAATAGAGAAGTCAAGACAGTACAAGAATTGAAACGTTATCATTCTTCACCTTAACCGCATTTTTACTTTATTCGTAGTACAAAGTAAAAATAAAATTATATGTATAATATGTATATGTTATCAGACAACGAATTTATTTTTAACGAAAAAGACAATCAAGTGACAAACATTGGATTTAGTTTAAACTCAATGTTGAGTAAATTTCAACACCTTGTGGGCGGAGGCTATGATGATGATACATCATCTACTACATCCAGTATGTCAGAACATTTAAAATATGTCGCTGTTCCAACTACCTTGTACTTGACTAGCAGACAAGTGTTGGGAGGAAAACATCGCCAAGAAATAAATAATGACGAAGTTTTGTCCGATGATTTACACGATAAACTTTTAGAATTGATTGAGGATAAACACACTAAAAAAAATTCAAGAAAAAATAGAAAACCCGCTGATGTAACAGTTGTAAGCGAAACAAGTTCAAAGAAAAAAACTAGAAAAAATAGGTCAGACTAATCCGTCATTTCATATGCACCTCTTGCATCTGACCAGTCTGGTAATATTAAACCTTCTATTTCCAAACGGTGTAATATTGCCCTATAAGTTCTATCGTGTAGTTTAGCAATTTGTCTAATGGTTAATTCTTTTATTTCATATTCATTATATAATCTATTTATTTCATTTACACCCCAAGGAAAACGATGTCTTTTAATATATTTTATTTCTGTTGGTATTTGTAGTAATAAAGTTGAACTCATATTAATTTAAATACTTATCATTTATGTATTTAAGTTATTTTTTTGGGTAACTGTTTAATTTATTTGTAGTAGTTTTGCAGAAAACCATACTCCAATTGTGTTCCACATATTGTCTATTGTATTTGCACCAGTATGTAATATCCAGCGCATTGCTTTACAGTGGGGCGATGAAACCAATATAGGTGATGTAATAAATCCCCATAGCGAGGAAGGAACACAATGTTTTACGTATAGTTGAACAGATATATAGTGGATAACAATCCATAATATATAAACTTTTGTAATAAAATATGCCCACTGAAAATAAGGCACTACGAAATCGTATGCTTGTTTCACTTTATCCCATTTTCTGGGCGGCGACTCTTCTGAATGAGTTTGCGTTTCTATAGAGACACATTCTGGATTTTCTCGTTGTTGATGTTGTGACATTCTTGGCATTACAATTTGTATATTTTAAAGTAAATTATACAAATTATTTCAATTTTTATTTTTACATATATTATACAAATGGAGAAAGTAACCAGAAAAACCATTCAAAAAATGAACCAACAACTATTTGAAGTAGAACAAAGAAGAAAGGAACGAAAAATGAAAATATTGGAGGAAAAATATAAATTACAAAATCAGTCGCGCGCTCCAAATGACTTTATTTTTTTAAATGACAATATGTTACGTCGTAAAAAATACACCATTGACCTTTTAGAAAAAAATATAACTTTTTTATCTATCAAAACCCTTTTATACACACAAGATTTAACTCCGGAATTTTGTGTAAAATATATATTAAATGACAAATATGCATCTTGTCATGAAGATACTTTTATTTGTATGGGAGATGTTTTAAATGCACAAAAACATATTACGAAAAAAGAAATATATGAAGCGTTTAACGAAATATATGACACTTAATAAATGCCGTTATTTATATTCTACTCCAGTTGTTATAGTTAAATGGTGACACTAATATTTCATTCAAACGCTTTTTCCAATATTCCACACGTCGCTCCATCGCCAAGTCCTTTTCTGTTTTTGGGTATGGAGTAGTATTTTTCATTAACTCTTCTTCTTCCTTTGTCATTTTTGGTTTGTAACCAAAACAATTTACACCAAATTTAAGCTGTGGATTTGCAATATAACCACCATTTATGCCGGGACGACCACAGTCATTTTCGTGACCGGGTATTTTTTGTAACCCGTCAAACGTTTTCTGTTGTGTTGGGAATAATGCCATTTGTCCGTCTGACCAACCATAGTTACACCACTCACCACCGTTTTTATAACTGTCTTCTACTTCACTATAATTTGCTAAACGTGCTCCATACGCACTACATAATGACTTTGCGTCTTCATACCCATAATAGTTGCCGGGAATGTTAAACACTTGTTCACGTAATTTTATTTCTGGAACAACTGAAGGTCCGGGTGGTTTTGAATCATTTTGAACTACTTTTATATCTAGTTTTGCGTCTGGAGTAAATAAATTACTTAAATTCGCAACAACATCAATACCAAAGAAATACTGAACTGCATTAATTACTACCAATACAACGAGTATCCCAACAATAATCATTGTTAAAATGTTTGAAGCTGAACCTACCCCTCCCATAGTTGCTGCTCCAGTCGTTGAACTTGTTGGGGCCGAACCAACATTACTTTTTCCTAAATTGCTGAAAAATATTAAATATATTGAAAAAATGACAACAATTATTAGAAAAATCATTGGGTTCATTATCAAAGTATTCATATAATTATACATATTTTGTGGTTGAACGGTTGAACTTGTAGATGCCTCCATATTATTATTGAATAGTTTTTTTTCTGTAGAAAAAGCAATATGCTTTTGACGTAATTAAATCTTCTAAACGAGATACTTCGGTTACAAACGTATCGTTAAAATGATACCATTTACCGTTTGCATTTTTTATAAATGCAGTATAATGACCACCGTGTGTTCCTCCACTATGATTACATATTCCGTACAAGTCATAAATATAAGATTCTTTTTTGTAACCAATCACGTATTCACTTAAATCTAAATTTTCTAAAGGAAATGTTACTAAAATTTGATTTTTTTTATGATGGTTGTTAAAACGTTTTATATCAATGACTAAAATACTTGGAAAACTCCAGTAAATGATTTTTTTCTGTACGTCTTGTTTTTTTCCAGTGGCCTCATTAAACCACGCATTTTCACCCTCTAATTTTTCACCATTTACATAGTGGTTAAAACAGTCCATTAATGTAGGAGACTTATTTCCTACTGGTAAAGATAAGTTAATCATAAAGTATGGTTCTGGTAATGAGGATAATATTTCATTTGTTTCTAAATCTATAATTTGTGATACGTGAATTGCATAAAACATATTCCAAATTTCAGAGTATTCTTTCGTATACATTTTTTTTATCATATCAAAGCAGTCCACTGCAAGTTTATCCGTTGTTGTTATAATTTCGCCATTGATAGACATATTTACTTCCCTTGACAAACTAGTATGAAAACAGTCAATGACAAAAAGCAAAAATTCTGGTAAGTCATTTTGAGCATAACCCGTAAAAATGTCCATTTCCTTAATCTGTGCCAATTTTTGAATTGTTTTAATAAATTTTCCCGGACTAACCGTGCAGTTGTTCTGCCACATCAAAGAACGTAAATTATCCCACTCAATAATTAACGCTGATTCGTATTTGTTTTTTAATTTTTTTTTGTAACCACCTTCATCTCTATTTAAAAAATCATTCAGTTCGTATGTATGCGATAACACTTGCATACACGAATTTATAAAACAAGTATTTCCTAGGTTGGCTAATCCAGTTAATCCCTTGTGTGCGTATTTTTCATAGTTCATTATTTATTTTTATTATTAATTAATAATTATTGAAATACGTTTAAATGTATTTATTAAATATTATATAAATATAAAATGTCAAATAGGAATAATCAAAACAGAAGAACATTACATCGTCTTCCAGTATTAAGTGATAATGATAGAATTATATTGAATATATACTTGAATATGTACAATCAAACAGTAAGAGACATTGATTTAGTATATCAACAACTAGACGTCATGTATGAAAATTTAAACAATATTAGAAATATTATTAATGTAGTTACTGGAGTTTCTGATTCTATGAACTCAACAACAACAACTACTGAACAAGAAACAAATCCATTTACTTTTGGAACATTTGCTCGTCCAAGTAATCATTCTTATTATAATACTGGTAATAATAGTAACCTTTCATTATCAAGTCGTTTGTATTTGGTTGATTTTGCACGTTATTTATTGGATAGTTATGATAACGAATCAGAAACAACAAACAATAGAGAAACTGAAGAAAGAGAAAGAACACGAGTAAGAAGTCGTGTTGGTGTGAATACCAGAAGAAGACCAAGTAGTTCAGTGTTTAATACTGAAAGTATTAATTTTAATAATATTGCCAGCGGAGTGTCGCGAAGACTTTTTCCCGGATTGGCTAGTTTTTATGATAACGTACCAGTTTATCCAACGGCCGAACAAATTGCGAGCGGAACTCGGCGAGTGTTGTACTCTAATATAGAAGAACCTTTGAACGTAAGTTGTCCAATTACATTGGAAAGATTTGACAGCGAGTCAGAGGTTTTACAAATTTTAGGTTGTAATCATATTTTCAATCCAAACAGTTTGCAACAGTGGTTTCAAAGTAACGTGCGATGTCCAATATGTAGGTATGATATTCGGGATTATATACCAGTGACTAATAGAAGACGTCGTTTTAATTATGAAGAAACCAAGGAAGAAGAAACGAAGGAAGAGTCTAAGGAAGAAACTCCGACCGCTTATTCTTCGGAAAGTTCTGGTTCAACTCTACACAGTGCTTCTCCCGAACCACGAACGAGAACTTCACTCCCAGAATCGACAGATAACATTGAGTTTATAACTAACTTGACATCTGTAACTGAAAATTTATTGAGCGACTTGTTTTCTTCAAGTTTTCCAAATACACAATTTAACTTTAATGGTACGACATATAGTGTGGATCTATCAAATAATGAAATTGTTTTTCAAGGGTACATACATCCTAACGATGATTAAATAAAATAAAATTATAAATATAATATTATTTTATTAGTAAAATATATACAAACTAAAAATGACAAAAATAATGAAAATAAAATACAATACAAAACGAAAAAAGTATATTAAGAGGAAGAAAAATGATAAAACTATTAAAAGAAGAAAATATTATCTAAAAAAAATACGTGGCGGCGGACAAATGACAGTAAATCAAAGACAAAATTTAATTACTAACTACCAGTTAGAATTGGACAAACTTTTAAATAAAGTTAAAAGTAGTTTGACAACGATAGCAACTGAAAAAGATTTTTATAATATGATTGAGTCTAGACAAGACGAAGTGAATGATATCGTTAATAAATATATTTGTCCACTCTTAATGAATGATATTGCACCAGACGCGCCAAATGAAAAGGTTGTACAAGAAATAAATAAATATCTTGATGAAAGTATAGTAGAATTAAGTAAACTACGTTCAAAAATACCAAATTTGCCTCCAGCGTTCCGTTTAGTTCAACCCAAAGATATTATTCCCCTTTTCACAAATAAGTATTTAAGTAGAATGGATATTGTTTTCAAGTATATTAAAGGGTACATAGTTCCAACAGACGAAAAATTGGATGGTTTGTTGTTTATCTTTCGTACAATATATAATAGTCCAACTACGGATGAGGTGAAGAGTAAAATGTATCATATGATATTTGAAATGTATGAAGACAAGATTAAAAATTATACAGACGAAGTTTATACTACTAATAGTTCGGAAAAACAAAGAGTTCATAAAATGGTAACACTAATGATGAATTTGGCAACATTAGAAAGTAACTTTGACCTAATTAAATTTATAGTGTTTAATAATGTAGATATCCAAGATTACTTGATAAATAAACACAAATCAATCAAGGACTTTATCTTAAGTTATGGTAATATTCGTTATATTAAAATGACTCGGAAAATTCCGATATATAATTATTGGAATTCCTTGGTTGAAAAACGTACTGGAATGAATATTTTTGATTTTAAGAGAAAATTATTAGACTATGTGAAATCAAATGATATTTGTAGAGTTCTTAGAGAAAAACTCCCCGGATTATCGCCTATTGATAATTCTGTAATTCTTGATGAATTTCCATACTGTTATGGTTTTATGTTAGTTTCAATTATTTCATATTTGTTGAAAGAAAAATGTTCTATTTTACTAACTGGTGGAAAGTCAATTCAACTTGCGTTATATGATTACTACTTGAACAGTCTTGACGTTGACCTAGAGGACCCAAAAAAGAGAACAAGTGTAATAAATTTTATTTATGATAAATATGTTGAACAATATAAGACTTTAAAATTATACGGAAAACAAATAGATACCTCTTTTTATTATACAAATACTAAAAACACAAATTATAATGATACTGACCCAACGTTAATTAAAAATGCACCTCTATTAAAAGGAAAAATTAGTTTAGTAGTTGATGAGTATAATAGAGAAAATTATAAAAAATTTATTAATAAAGTGAAAAATATTATTTCAAGATATGTTAGTTATGACATTGATATACGGATTATTTTAAATGATATTGCAAGACTTACACCAGAAGAAATTAACAGAAAGTCTCAAGTAATTGCAAGAAATGCATCACTCTTGGTGGAATGGTTGTCTGAAGAAAATGGATATTTGAAATTCAAATATCATCGTAGTTCCTTCAGTTCAACATATAAAATTGGTTATTTGTCCGATAACAAAATAAGAGAGAAAATGTCAAGCGAAGAAATTAGAAGCGAAGAATCAAAACATATATACTATAATAATGAACAAGAATATCAAACACTAGACACTATTGAGATGATGAGTGAAGAGTCAAGAAATACTTCTCAGAATATTAAAAATAGTAAAGGTGATAAAGCATTTGACGAAAAATATTATACTGAAATTATTGACGTTGCGTTTAGCACAAATAAACAAACGAATATGGCAAGTATTCAAAATGTAAATATACAATTTGGTGAATTCCAAGGTATTGTTGAATATCAAAATTTGAAAGAGATTGTTGATGATAAGTTGAATGATATTAATGTAACATATAGGGATACTACGAAACCAAATGAGATATACTATAGAGAAAAAGCAATAAAGCAAGTGAAAATGTTTGCAGAGTTTAAATATTACATTATAAATGAAATGATTCAATTAATAAAAAATGCATAAATGTATTTGATTTTATTATATTTTATATTAAAATTCGGGTTTAATATAAGACACTAAGAGAGAAATGTTCGGGGATAATTTTCTAAATATATAAAAGATATGGAATAAAGTAGAGTGTGAAGATGAGATTGATGATATTTGTGTTTACAGAATAGGTTGAAAAGTGGGAGGCGAAGAGAGAAGAGCACACAATAATGGTGCTATCGCCTAAAATAGCGTATTGTCTGGCTTCTTTGGCGTAGTCTTTAAACACGTCAAGCATTCCGTTTATACCACGGGGTACTAGCGTGAAGAATTTGTAAAAGAGGAAATCGTGAATGGTTTGAATGACGAGTGCTAAAAGAATGAAAAGAATGATAGAAAACTGTGAAAAGAAGAAATGGTAGAGGAAACGAGTGAGAATAATGACTAAAAATACGATGGTCACATCGGCTAAAACGGCGGACAATTGGAATTTCTTGTACCAGAGAGACAAAGTTTTTGAACGAAGGAAGTTGTGAAGCGTGAAAAAAATGACGAATGTTTCAACGAACAAGATTCCATTTAAAATGGGTAAATAATCGGAGACATTATTAAAATTGGATATATCGTTAAATAGTTTCATTAGTATATATATTTGTTGCGATTTTTTATTTTTAGATTTAGAAAAAGGAGAGAAATTTAAAATATATGGATAATATATATTTTAAATATAGAATGGATAGAAGAAGAGGTAAAGTTGAAACTATTAAACAACCTTCTGAAAACAGAATAAGTGAAGGATACATTGAAAGTTTTATTACTCCTTTATGTAATATATATCCAGTTACTAAGGAACAAGTTATTTCGGATAACTTTGTTATTATACTTTTTAGGTTATTAACTAATGTAGATAATAGTACTAGTATGAATACTAGTAGTACTAACGAACAACTTACTGAATCAGAGTTCACTGTAGACAATAATGTAGATAATAGTACTAGTATGGATACTAGTAACGAACTAGTTATTGAATCACATTGGACTGTAGACAATAATTTATTAGTAAAGTCAAGGGGAGATTCATTTCACGATTTTTTTGATAAAGTTCGTTCTGTTCTTGTTTTAAACATTGACAAATTTAAAAGTAAAAATATGCTTGACATATTTTTGTTGTCGAATTTTGTAAGTAATTTGTTGAAAAATAATAAAGATCATAATTATGATTTATGTTATAAAATGTTACAGATTTATATAAATTGTAAAATTAACTTTACTACTGATGGAAACGCACTTGCTCACATCATAATGAACACAACTTTGTATGACTGTAATAGTAATTCTAATAGTAATTCTAATGTAGATAATCAGTTTTTGTTGGAGGGAAATTTAATAGACTATCTAGGTAAATACGATAATGATTATTATATAATAGCTTGTACTTTGTATTACTATTCAACTGAAAAATTTGTGAAATTAAATGATGCAGACATGAGTTTATTAAGTCCCAGTCTTGAAGGTGTTGACTTTATAAATAAATGTAGGATAAGTGATAATCGGAATATAAATATATATGTAAATTTGTTTTATGGAGCTCTATCAAGGGTATACAGCGACAACATAGGTATTTTAAATAATCAATTAATATTTTTTTTTACAGAATATGAACAACATCTAACAAGTTCTGAAGAATTTAAAAAATTTTTAAGTGATTTTATAGAGTCAATAGGACAAAAAAAAAGTATAAATAACTCTTTCCCAAATATTTATGGAAGATTTTATGGAAATAAAAGTAATTATAACATAAAAAATTTCAATGATAACTTGAATAATTTCAAAAATATAAATAAGGATGGTTGTGATTTGTTGATTGGTGAAGGTGTTTGTGTAGTAGATGCAGACGCGAATAAAAAAACAAGTAATTTCAATTACGGTATAACTTCAAGTAGTAATAATAATCGTGTAATTTTATCAAATACATTATCAAATAGACTAGATGAGAGTTCAGAAGGGTTTTCTAAATTACAAAAAGCATTACAACAAGTTAATGAGAATACTTCATATAATAATAATTTTAATAATACAAATCCTTGTATTGTTCATTTCAAACTTGCAGATGATACTTATATACGTTCATATCATATAAGAATAAATAGACAAAAAGAAAAAAATAATGATGACAGTATTTTGAGTAAAATTGATGAAATTCTAGGTAGTGTTGACTATATGTTATTGAGAACTGGTCAAAATATAGACGATGAAGAAGATGATTTAGACCCAGATTATTTGTCAGATAATAATGACGATGATGATGATGATGATGAAAGTGTTATTTATGTAAAAGAAACTCCAATAAAAAATATGACTGTGGAAGAAGGTATAACTACTATTAATGATGAAAAATTTGTTTTACTAGATGAATATAAAAAAGCTCTCTATGGTTTACTTACCACAGGAAAGAATATTGAGATACTAGAACAAAAACAGAGAGAGAATCGTGATGTTGGACAAATTCAGAAACGAAAAAAGAGTATATCAGACGACATAATTTCAACGACTGACGTAGAAGAAACTGTTCCTATGGAAACTACACTTGAAGAATCAGAAAATAAAGAAATGAAATCATTGGAGGAACAATACAAAGAGTATGTAAACGAATATAATGAATTAAAATATAATACAACTATTATAGAACTTGGTTTTCAAATAACTGAATTTGGCGAGTTACATACGTTGTTTTTGCTGGAACGTATAATAAATATGTTACTGTTATACTACAAAACAAAAAACGATATTACTTCCGCCGATGAAATTGTACGTTTAAATAGTGAATTATCATATTGTCAACGTGATATAAATAGTATTCTTGTAAAAAGTGGTATTGAAGAGTTAGTCGAAGAAATTGAGGGCTCGAGCGATCGTCTTAAAATATATAGTAAGTTAGAGGACCGTGTCTCTGAATATAGTGATTTAAAAAGTAGTCAAAAACATTATTTTAATAAGGATAATCTTGTTGAAAGTATTCAAAGTAATTATGCTATACTTAGAATATTGAAAAGTATTATACAGTCACTTAATGAGTATTGTAGTTTGAAGATAAACTTGCATAACAACCCATTTGTAAGTAATAAACCTACAGAAATAGATACTATTTCGGTTAATAATATGTCTACTGAAGCAAATAATATTATCGATAATAGTCCTATTTTAAAAGCATATGTGAATAGTGGTAGTATTGAAGGGATAAATTCACTTGATTCGGTGAATAGTTTCGCAGTAGATTTGATTAACTTTAACTACTACATACTTGCAAAAGGTTTTGGTGACATAGGAGGTCCATTAACTACACTAACAATTGTAGATAATATTAAAAAAAATTCAAGTTATAGAATAAAAAAGAACATATTCACAGAAGAAGACGAATATGAAATGGCACCGCCTGATACACAGCCCAATCAACCGCTCTGGGCATTGAAACTTGATAATATAAAATATGAAAAATGTGTTAATCCAATTAGAGTAGTTCTTGATACAGGTGACTATAATGCATTTTTAAACTTATTACTATTTGCTAAGTGTAACTCTTTCATTTTTAATAATGTTTTAATAGTTACTGGTGCTACTTTTAATGGTGAAGATAACATCATTGCATTTAGAACTGGAGATAATAAAGATGTACTCAGTTCAAAAAAAAATGGTAAGTTAAAAAATGAAAAGAAATATGAATTTATGACTTATTTGATAAATTCTATTCGTAAAAGTTTTTCTGTAAAAAAGATTCAAGATGACCGAATTTCTCCTTCTTCTCCTAATGCTGCCATTAATGTTAACACTAGTGCTGCCACTGGTCTTTATAATATAACTCCTCCTAATGCAAAAACAAAAGAGTCTGACCCTAACAACTCAAGCGCAACAGAAAATACAGTTCAGTCACTAGATTATAGTCAAACATCTTCTTTTCCTGACTTTGAAAATGAAAATAGTATGGATGGAATAGGTGGACGTAAATCCCGCAAACCCAAATTCACCCGCAGAAAAAACAAGAAGTCGCCAAAAAGAAAAACCATCAAGAAAAGAAAAATGCCGAAAAGAAAGAACAAAACACGCCGAAACAAATAAACTATTTTTTCTTGAAGAAACTTGTCATCACGCGGTTACATTCTTTTTGATTATTGGTTTCACGTAGAAACTCATCAAACAACAATGCTTTCACTTCTTTATTCTTCAACGACTCCAATTTGTCTTCAAACTTCTCCGGCTCTACGCTTGCCCGCAGTTTCTCCACTTCTTTACGGAACAACGAAATCTTTGCCTTCTTGTTCTTCATCTCCCACATTTTTTCCAACACTAACGCGAATACTTGTTGGACTGGTTTCATAATTTGGTTCGTAATGTAAAACGAATAATCTATTTTCAATTTGTTGTCTCTGATGAAAATAGGTGTCTCAATTTTTTCTCCTTGTAATGCTTTTTTGTTTGCGTTGTGAATATATACATACGGAATTCGGTCACCGGGTCCCGGTTTATTCCCCGGATCACGTGCCGTAATTCTATCCGCCAACACTTTATGCGCAATAGACTGTGGGTTTTTGTAACCGCTACGCAACGATTTCGTAATAATCAATTTATCCACGGGATATTTTTCATCTACTATATTTTTCAAACAACCTTTCAAGAAATCTACTGCTTTACCAATATCTTTTTCCTTCATCAAAATATCAATAATACCACCATAAATTTCCTTCACAATCGGCGCATTATCACGTCGTTTCAAGACAATTCCCATTTCTTTACGCTTTCCTTTCGCCGGGTCGTGTTCATACAACATCCCCACATATCTTTTCTTGGAAAGCAAACAGAACGGCATAAACGTCTTTTCATATTCCAAATCGTGAGGACATTTCAAGAACTTAGATGCTAAATGACCGGCTTCTTGTGCTAGTTCTATCGTAATTTCCAGCGCTTTTTTACCACGAATTGGAACACCATTTGGGTCTTGTAAGTTAAACGTAAAGAACACGGAGTCTGTGTTATGCACAATCATATTACCAACACCCGCAGCGAAATGATGATTTTCAGTTGTTAAGTCATACACATATTCTTCGGTCGGATAATCAATCTCGTGCATGTTTTGAATGGTGGTATATTTATTGTCTGGATGATTTAACTGTGAGTCTTCGGAACTATACACAAATGACTCCATTGGTTCCAAAATAATTTTATAAGTATTTTCTTCTTCTGCTTCTACAATAATAGGATACACGCCTATATTTTCCATCATTAGATAAACTAATGCCGCTAATATTTGTTGTTCAACTTTGAGTTCAAATCCATCATAATTGTAATTATAGTCTCTCACTTCCTCTGGAAATCCAAGTGGAAGGTCATTATGCATAAGTCTTTCTCCCACTTGAACATCTTTGGGCGAGACTTCTTCACCATCATAACGAAGCAACGAATGGTCATCGGTGACATCTACTAATCCCTTATTAGTAACAACACGTATCATTTTTTTATGGGGCGCTAATTTGTGACGAATGACACGATGTAATTTAGTCCAACCTTTTTCACTCCACGTTTGCACGTCTTGTACCATTTCACAATACTCTTTTTCTTCTTTTCCGGGTTCAGTGCAAGAAACCCAGTTGTCATCGCCAAAACGCGCCGATAATTGACTTATTTTACAAACATCAAAATCCGTTCCATTTACGAGAACATATACGGGTGTATAACAAGCGACACTGTCACCATAAATATATTCGGCTTTGGTCAATACGGGCCCGTGATTTGCAGTTTCACAAACAGAGTCACCGTAACATTCTTCAATAATTTTCTTAGCGTAAGTCAATAACAAACGTCCAGTAGCAGTGGTAGATGCAGCGACATCTTTTTCATAAAAGGTGCTCGTTTTAGCACCACACTGACCATAAAGTGAGTTTGCCGTTACTTTATAACCAAGTTGTCTTTTATCCAACACGTTTTTCATAAACTCGTCAGTTTGTTGAGGAATTAATTTACGTGTTGATTTTCTGGCGGCTAACAATTCATCCAAGATGGAAGGCATAATTGCCCGAGTCCCGTGCGGAAATTGTGCAAATCTACAGATTTTATATCCGGACTTGATTTTTTCTGCGGCAGAAGACGGCGTTTTACGATGATATTTGAATGTGTCGTATGTAATATTCACATACTCGTACCCTTCAAGATTATCATAAATGAAATTACCATCCGCATCTTGTTCGCCAGTTGTCGCCACTAGTTCCCCATCCAAATTGTATTCCTTTGTCCATACTTTGCTGTCGTGGGATAAATTTTCACTCAACATAGACGATGGATACAAGGATGCATAATCCACACAAGCGACTGGGTTGTCAAGATACAAGTCACATTTCGGGTCTAACACAATTGCACCTTCGTAACCATCATCGCTCTCCATTTTTTCCATCACTGGCATCAACGTATTTTTTTCACGGCATTTTTTAGCAACATAACTGGTTAATTTAATACCTTGACCACGCAAAATTAAGAAACTGATTGGAACACTGCAAATTTTAGACATCTCAACGTAACCAGTCATTACATCTACTTTGTTCATCAAGTAATGAACGAGGTTACAATCTTGAATACAGTATTTCGCAATGATGGCACGTTCATCGTCAGTGCCGTTGGTCATTCTAAACATATCTTTTGGAGTGACGTCATCTTTCGCCAAACACCATCTTACTTTTTTACTCATGTCTGGTGTTACCACTCCATTTACTACAAATGTTCCTTTGGTTTTATCTACACTAATTACATTGAACTTTTTACCTTCTTGATAATAATCAACCGAATGACCAATTTCTTCAAAATGAATATAACTTCCACTCAATAAACCAGTCAAATTTCCACTTTGCACTGTTGTTTGACTTGCGGTATCATCCGACGCTAGAGTTTTCACGTAGTCGCCGATAAAATGACCAGCCACATAGTCTAACTTATAAGAAGTCAAGTTTTCTTCACGACGAAAGAAGTTATACATATCAATTTGAATACGTCCATTCATTTTAATATATTTCAAGTCGTGCTGACCACTTGCAATATGAATACTACTTTCTTCAATTTTATAACGATGTGTGTTGGGGTCAATAGAACCACAGACCTCGTCTCTATTACGAGAAAGTTTCAAGAATTCTTCCACACAACCATTTTCTTCTGCACGACGAAACATAAACTCATAATCAAAACCAAATATATTATAACCGATGATAATGTCGGGATTTTCACGTTGAATCAAATCTTTCCAAGCAAGAAGTAGTTCGTGTTCGGTTGGGTAACAGTCAATCACTGTATTTGCAACATCAGATGAAGAATTTAATACGGCGCAGTGGTTCAAGTAGGGCTCGGGTTCTCCATATCTTGAAAAGGTGGAACCAATAAAAGTAACTTTATCGCCTTCTAACTTGGGGAAACAAGAGTTGAGCGAAATATTTAATTCAAGTAACTTTGATTCGCGTTGATGTTTTTTCTCGCACAATACATCAACAATCGTGTCTTTGTTGTTATTTACAATTGATTTTATTTTTGGAATAGTAGGTTTTTTATAATAAGGTGTTTTAATATCGTTATATTTAAATGCTGCAAAAGTGTCGTTGTCAATTGCATTTTCTTCGGCGTCAGCATCGTCTGCTTTATTTGCTTCTGCATTCATTTTTTCAAACATTTCTTCAATTGTTAACTGACTTTGTAAGTCCGCAGTATTTGTTTCAATTTTGCGTACTGGAGTTAATAACCATTTATCAATCATTTTTTCAAGGTCCTCACGTGATTTTGGCGATTTCTTAGGATAAACAATATCAATTTCAATCATTTTTTCATAACCAAACGCTGCAAATAAAATTTGTTTCAATACTGTCTGGCATTTTTCTTTGTTTTCAAGAATAGTGTCATTATTTTCTAGGTATTCAATAATATTGGTTGCTAATTTTTTATAAGATTTAATAGGCACTGGAAAGTCACCATGACTACTACTGGCTTCAATATCAAAACTACAGATTTTATAGGGAACACGTTTTTCATTTTCGTTCAAAGAGATAATATTTTTGTAACTAATCATAAATTCAAATGTACAGTTGGTTTTGCGGTCGTTCAAAATTTCTATTGTTTTTTTGTTTGGTAAAGCAATCCATCCGGAAGGACTAATATCTTTAATATGAAAGAATCGCAAAAGAGGAGGAATATTTGCTTCATATAAATATGTTTTGGTGTTGTTGAACATGAGTCCGTCTGGAAGTAACTTGCGATTTGTTGGGTCTTTGTTGTACCATAAATACTTTGCTTTGTTGAATACTTGTACATTGTTGAATTGAAGAATTATAAATTTATGTTCTTTTCCTCCGTCAAACCCATATAATTTTTTTCGTTTAATAAGTTTACAATCCGATATAGAATTTTCATAATATTTACCGACCGTTTTTTTAATAAAATTCAAGAACAGATTTTTTGTTTCAATAGACCAGTTATCGCCTACTTTTACATAGAAGAATGGTTTAAAGTCTTCTACTATTACTGAACAAGATTCACCTTTTTCGTTGATTCCAAACATTTGAATCAAGAAATTAGCAGAGTCTTTGTATTTTTTACCACTATCTACACTGTTATCATCGTCACTACTAGTAGGTTGTGACTTTTCGTTGTAAATATTGAAATCAAATAGACGGAATGTGCGTTCCATTTTATAAGTTAGGTGCAATTGTTGTATATGTATCAGTAAATGTGTTTATTATGTTTCAATTTTATTTTTATTTTTGATTTTTCACCGTTTTTTATTTTTTGCATTCCAAACACCAGATTGAATAAAAAATTGATTTAAAATATACAAATATTAATATATCTAGTAAAAATAAATAATGACAGCAATACCATTTGAAAAATCTTTTGCTTCTCACGAAAAATCTAAATATTGGAGTGATAAAAACACAAAAAAACCTAGAGATGTTTACAAATCAAGTCATACAAAATACTGGTTTGATTGTGATAAATGTAATCATTCATTTGATAGTATATTATATAGTGTCGTTAAAGGTCCGTGGTGTCCATATTGTAGTAATAAAAAATTATGTGAAAATAATGAATGTATTGAGTGTTTTAATAATTCATTTGCGTCACACGAAAAGTCTAAATATTGGAGTGAAAAAAATACTGAAAAACCAAAAAATGTCTTCAAATCAAGTCATACAAAATATTGGTTTCATTGTAATAAATGTAATCATTCATTTGATAGTGGATTAAATGATATAGTTAGAGGTCAGTGGTGTCCATATTGTAGTAATAAAAAATTATGTGAAAATAATGAATGTATTGACTGTTTTAATAATTCATTTGCGTCACACGAAAAATCTAAATATTGGAGTGAAAAAAATACTGAAAAACCAAGAAATGTCTTCAAATCAACTGATAAAAAATACTGGTTTGATTGTGATAAATGTCATCATTCATTTCATAGCTTATTAGCAAATATAAATAAAGGTAGTTGGTGTAGTTATTGCGGTAATAAATTAATATGCGATAACAATACGTGTGATTTTTGTTATAATAATTCATTTGCATCTCACGAAAAATCTAAATATTGGAGTGAAAAAAACACTGAAAACCCTAGAGATGTTTTCAAATCATCTAACAATAAATATTGGTTTGACTGCCATCAATGCCAACATTCGTTTAATAGTGCATTAAATAATATAGTTTGTATTGGCTCTTGGTGTCCTTATTGTAGTAATCAAAAATTATGCGAAAACAATGAATGCGTCCTATGTTATAGTAATTCATTTGCATCTCACGAAAAATCTAAATATTGGAGTGAAAAAAATACTGAAAAACCAAGAAATGTTTTTAAATGTTCTAATAAAAAATACTGGTTTGATTGTAACAGTTCTAATCATTCATTTGATAGTAGATTAAATCATATAGTTTTTGGAAAATGGTGTCCTTACTGTAAAAATAAAACAGAAAAAAAAATATACGAGATGTTGATAGTTATATACCCTACATTAATACGTGACTTCAAAAAACAATGGTGTAGAAGAAAAAATTATCTTCCATTTGATTTCTGTATTCCAGAATATAAAATCATAATTGAACTAGACGGAAGACAACATTTTCAACAAGTTCCAAAACGGTCGTCTCCAGAAGAGCAATTTGAAAATGATAAATACAAAGAAAAATGTGCTAACGAAAATGGATATTTAGTTATTCGTATTTTGCAAGAGGATGTTCTTTATGATAAATACGACTGGTTAAAAGAATTATGTGATTCAGTTGAAAAAATTATAAACGGTTATGAAAAAAATATATACTTATGCAAAAATGAAGAATACAGTTGTTATACAGCATGTGTTTAAAGTGTAAAAAGTTTAACTATTTCAAAATATTACCAACGTAAGGGATGTTGTATGTTTCAGCACACCAACGACTGAAACCAGTACCGTGGTCGTAAACAGAAAATGAATAAATTTTTTTAGAGTTGGCCATAACATAAAAGTCAATCAACGTATTTTTCACTTTTTCTTCATTTAGTTCAACACCTTCACCAAAGTGAGTAATTTCATTGAAAAACATTTTTAAACGAGGAAATATTTTCATTAAAACATATTTTAATTTATAACTATCAGTGAGTAATAAATAGGTTTCTGTGTTGTTAAGAAAGTATAATACGTTTACCAGTTTTTTAATAAAAGTAGGGTCAATGACTGAATTTTCAATCAAATATTTATCACCGGAACGTATGTGAATAACAATAAAAGAGTGTCTTTTCAAGTTCAAGTTTAATAAAACCTCATCAACTTGTAAAATTAATTCAGATGTAGGTTCAAGAATACTTCGCATAACTTCTTTGTGTTTTTGGGGAACGTTGTTTTGTGGATAAAGATAAGTATTAATAAAAACAATACGATTATCGTCTGTATTTTCGGAAGTATTCAAAAAATGATTTAAATTATTTTCGTCTAAAAATCCTTCTATTTTGACTTGTTGATAAAATTCAATATTTTCATAATTCGGGATTTCATTATGCAGTAAATTGTCTGCTCCATTATTTTTTAAAAACTGTTGTATTGGGTGATTGATTATCGCAGTAAATTTCAAATTAAATGTATCACAAAATTGCATTAAAAAATAATTTCCTCTGATAAAGTCGCCAAAACCAGATGATTTTTTGTCATTTTTATAAATAGGTTGATAGACATTTATGATATGTTTTATATTTTCAGATAAAACGTGTATTTCAATATCTTCTAAATCATAATCTAAATCAGAAAGTTGAGGTTTTTCATCTTTTTCTTTTTTTTTTGTAAGGTCATTAACTTTTCCCAATAATTCATTTAGTGTCGGATGTTTGGTTGTATCAAATGTTATTTTGGGTTTTTCAAAATTGAATGTTTTTTGAATTGGTTTTTTTTTCTGTTTTTTAATGACGTGGTAATTATTTTTCATTAAAATCATTTTATTTATTTTAATTTTATACTATATTTAAAAATTAAAAAGTATTTGTATTTATATAATGAGTCTAAAT
>Ga0114966_10000940_pt1 | contig 27385 bp, 16 predicted proteins | sample M_130207_XF_Meta_FD_87029 | JGI IMG/M metagenome (GOLD analysis project Ga0114966, IMG submission 87029) | Freshwater microbial communities from Lake Montjoie, Canada to study carbon cycling - M_130207_XF_MetaG | ecosystem: Environmental > Aquatic > Freshwater > Lake | place: Lake Montjoie... | reverse complement strand
CGGCGTACGGAATCTTTGCCGCGTCGAGTGCCGCAGCCGCACGAATCATTCGCTCAGTGACTTTGTCCACGGCGCGAAACACCCTTTCCAAATCGAACGGCCCGAGTTTGAGTGTTGTTGCGGTCATCAAATTACCTATGGAAGAGAATTCATTCACCGACAGTGACATCATTGTTCCAATCGAGCAATTCCCCAAACGCGACAATCTTTGCAGTGCGGCTCCTCGGAGTTGGTTTCACGAATGGTCTTGGCGATCTTTGTTGCGTGATCGAGGTCATCGACCAAGCCAAATTCATTATGGTCGTCCGTCGTGAAAATCGTTGGGAACCCACCGCAATTCAGCAGCACACTGATCGAATCGTATGAATCAAGTATGTCGTAACCACAAAACTCGAAACCATTGATCGTCACGGGGATTTGGGTTGGCTGTTCGGATAACGCGAGAATGTTGTGTCGAGAAGAGTCGTATTTGATTCGGCGTTTCAGGTAGTCAGCATCACTGAAGAAGTAGCAACGGTTGTCAGCATGAATGTTGAAGTTCCAATCATCGTCAATCAGCGTGTCGATCAACGAAGGGCAGAGCATCGGGTCGGTGGAGATGATTTCTCGAACGTGATGGAGTCCGGACCATTCGATGTAACTGGCCCATGAATCGCCACACTGCGGATCGAATCTCTGGTACGCGGCAAAAATTGGCATCGTGATTTTGCCGGACACATTAGTCATGACCATCAACTCAACGCAGGTTTGTGGAGCATTTCGTATTTGACTTGGACACCGGCAGAGCTTCTGAAAGCACACTTCACTTCGTAATCGTCTCATCCAGATTGATGAGCAGGTTGGCGATCATTGTCCAGGCGGCGTACTCACCGGGTTCGAGGTTCATGTTGCGGGGTGAGTCTCCGTAGGCGAGCAGCTTCTCGGCTGTTGGCTTGTCGGCTTGGAAGGTGGTGAGTTGCTTCTGCAACGTGCGTTGCAGGACTTCGAGTTCTTTGGCGGTTGGGGTGCGGGCCGTGGTCCAGCGGAAGCCGAAGGTGAGGCGGGACTCAGGGGTCGAGCCTCCTTCCGTCAGCATGCGTTCTGCGAGGCGGCGGGCCGCTTCAACGTATTGCTTATCGTTCATCAGGGCCAGCGCCTGGAGCGGCGTGTTGGTGCGAGGCCGTCGGACGGTGCAGTTCTCGCGCGACGGGGCGTCGAACGTGGACATCGACGGCGGTGGCGACGTGCGTTTCCAGAACGTGTACATGCTGCGGCGGTAGAGGCTCTCGCCCGCGTCCTGTTTGAACTCGCGCGTGTTGCTGCCGACGAAGGCGACAGCTTCCCAGACACCCTCGGGCTGGTACGGCTTTACGCTCTTGCCGCCCGATCGTTCGACGAGCAGACCGCTCATCGCGAGGACCGAATCGCGGATCACTTCTGCTTCGAGACGGAAGCGCGGGCCTCGGGCAAGCAACTGATTTTCGGAATCGCGGGTGAGGAGCGTCGCCGAGACATTCGACGACTGGCGGTACGTCCCCGACATGACCATCAGCTTGTGCATCTGCTTCACGTTCCAACCGGTGCGGATGAACTCGGTGGAGAGCCAGTCGAGCAGTTCGGGATGCGTGGGCCACGTTCCCTGCGCCCCGAAGTCTTCCGCCGTCTTGACGATTCCCGTGCCGAAGAACTGCTGCCAGTAACGGTTCACGATGACTCGCGACGTGAGTGGATGATTTGGCGCGGTGAGCCACTTCGCCAGACCGAGCCGGTTGTTCGGCACGCCTTCTGGCAGAGCGGGCAGCACGGACGGCACGCCCCGTTCGACCTTGTCCCCCTTCTTGTCGTAGGCCCCGCGAATCAGGACGAAGGTCTCGCGCGGTTGCGGCAGGTCGCCGCTGATCATCGTCGCGGGGATCGCGTTGTCGAAGTCGGTCCGTTGCTTGGTGAGGTCCGCGACTTTGGCGAAGAGCGGAGCAAACGTCGCTTTGCTCTCCTTGTGAATGTTCTGCACGAAGTAGTTGAGAAGTTGCTTCTGTTGATCGGGGTTCCGCTTCGTGCGTTCGATCTTGATGAGGTTTTGAATGTCAGCAGGAAGCTCTTTGCGCGGCGTCGGCAACTCGGACTCTTCCCACGCCAGTTGCGAGGTGAACTCGGTTTGCACCGGCGTAGTGCGCGTGATGACTCCCGCCTTGTCCCAATAGACTGTGCCGCCGAACTGAGTGAAGGCCCAGCCGTTCAGAGACGATCCGGCCTTCAACCCGACATCGGCGATGTTCACTTCCAGACGAACCCATTCGCCCAGCTTGGGCAACGGGCCGCCGAGTCGTTTGGCCACCGAGTTCTTCACCCCGAAGCCAATCGCGTCTTCATCGCCCCAGTTCATGCGGTGCTCCCACGCACCATCGTTGAACTGCATCATGATGGCCTTCGGTGGATTGGCTGGATCGAGGTAAACGTGAGCGAACAAGATGTCGCTCTCGCCCAACTTCAGACCGGGGTTGGCTCCGGTGAAGAAGTGCTGTGACAAGCCGGGGGCCGTGCGTGTCGATGATTTCTCACCGCTGAGGACCGGCCCCTCGGCCTTGGTCACGAATTTCCAAGGCGTGTCGCCTTGCGGGTTGGCTCCGGCAGGCATGTCGTCGTCGAACCAGACGAATTCCTGACGCAACACCGACAAGGCATCGGCCGGGATCGACTTGCCTTCCAGCGGATCGACGTACTGAATCTTGGCGAGTCCGTCCGCCACGGCCGCATTCGTCGCGGCAATCTGAGAATCGAAGTCCTTCATCTTCGCTGTCTGCTCGACCGACGGCAGCTTCATCGTGGGAGCGGGCAAGAGCGCGTTGCCGTCCATCGCCGCATCGGCCATCGAGTAGAAGTACGAGTAGAGCGAATAGAACTCCTTCTGCGTGACCGGATCAAACTTGTGCGTGTGACAGACGGCGCATTGCAGCGTCAGCCCCAGCCACACGGTCGAGAGAGCCTCGGTCCGATCGACGGCGTACCGCACGAAGACTTCGTCGTTGATCGAGCCGCCTTCACTGGTCGTCACGTTGCAGCGGTTGAAGCCCGACGCGACCTTCTGCTCGGTCGAAGCGTTCTCAATCAAGTCGCCGCCGAGCTGTTCGATCGTGAACTGATCGAACGGCTTGTTCGAGTTGAACGCGTTGACGACGTACTCGCGAAACGGCCAGAGCGACCGTTCGTTGTCGAGATGCAGTCCATGCGTGTCTCCATAGCGAGCGGCATCCAACCAGATGCGGCCCTGATGCTCACCGTAGCGCGGCGACTGAAGCAGCCGATCGACAACCTTCTCGTAAGCCTCGGCCGAAGCGTCGATGAGGAAGGCGTCCACTTCAGCGGGCGTCGGCGGGAGGCCCGTCAGGTCAAAAGTCGTTCTGCGGATGAGGGCGATCTTGTCCGCTTCGGGCGACGGTTCGAGGCCAGCTTGCTCCAGCTTCGCCAACACAAAGTTGTCGATCGGATTTTTGACGTGCGTTTGAAACTTGGTCGCGGGCGGGTCGCGACGAACCGCCGCGAGGAACGACCAGTGACCCTGATACTCAGCCCCCTGAGCAACCCATAACTTCAGTGTCTCGATGTCGTCGGCGGTGAGACTCTTCCCACTCTCCTTCGGCGGCATCTGCTCGGTCAGATCGGCCGACGTGATCCGCTTGATGATCTCACTGGCCGAAATGTCATTCGGCACGATGGGCGTCTTCCCCGACTCCAGCTTCGAGACGGCACTCTCCCGCTTATCCAGTCTCAGCCCCGCCTGAAGCTGCTTCTGATCGGGACCGTGACACAGATAACAGTTGTTCGACAGAATCGGCCGCACGTCCCGGTTGAACTCGATCTTCCGATCGGCCGCGTGAACCAAGGAGACGGTCAACACGGACGACGCAGTGCATACGAACAGACTCGCCACAGACGCGGCACAAACAACGAACCGACTTCGCATCGGAAAGCCCTCGATAAACAACGGGAGTGAAAACGAACTTGGTGAGAAGCACAGGTAGGATCAACCGGCAGACGGCTCGAATCTCGAGCAGGCGATCAGTATCGGTCGATCCCTACGGCGATGTCAAACCGAGGGAGCGGGATGCGGGACACAGGCGAAGCCAGACAAAGGGTCGCGCGGATGGCAGCGATTGTCGCGAGGTGATTCGTCGAGAAGTTTCGTCATTTCGTCCCGGCTGAGACCAACTGTGCCACGGGAGCCGCTTCAATGGTCGCAGCGTGAAAGAGGGCCTCGCGCAGGAGCGGCAACCAAGTCGCGCGAATCCAGTGCCGATCATCGCAGGGAGTGACCCGAAACGTCTGCCAACCCCCTTCAATGAGAGCCGCTTCCATGCTGTCACCACACGCAACGTTGGTGGTGTGAATGACCACGGGGCAGCTTGGAGATTGCACGGCGAGAGCCTTGGCCACCATGCGACCATCGCAGGGATCTGTTCTGTCGATTGCCGAGAGTGGCAGCTCCAAATCGTGATCGAGCGAGATCGCAATCGTTTCCTCAAGATGCCGATCCAGCCACGCCAACATCAACGGAGCCGTTGGAAGGAAATGAGGTTCGTACATGTAGAGCTTGTCCGCCAAGGCCGCGCGCATGGCGACAGTGCGATCAGCGTTGTCTTCCAGAATGGCGATCTTCAAACAGCGTGCCACAGTGTTCATGGGTGATTCCTTTGCCTCGAACCTGAGACCCCAACGGGTAGTTCGTCCGAAAGCCGACATTCAGTTCACTCGACGATCATGGGGCGGCCGCCATCGTTTGGAAAGAGCCTGACGCACCCCGGTTCGATCATCAGTCCCGCTTGCTTCAATGCGGTAGCCACATCGAGCAAACCGTCTCTGTCGTCGAACTGAAATGTTCCTGACAGATTGGTCAATTCGACGATCACTCCCGAATCCATGCGCAAATCACCCGCATACAAAGCAGCTCGACCACCACCCAAGACCCGAGGATGGCGATGCGGTCCGTCTGGCAAGACAAACACCTCTCCGTGTTCGTCACGAACATACACATACGCGCCATCGAGAAGATCGTCTCCCACGAGACGGCTTCGTGAATCGCGACGGTACGAAGAGGGATCGAGGGGCAATACGTGTCACTTCCCCGAGTCGAAAGCCTCTGCTTCGCTTTGAAAGTCGGTGAGGCTATGTTGTCACCCTTGTCGAGCAGCGGTCCGAAGCGAAGCAACATTGAGGGAGTTCGAGTGATGCGAACGAGGTGTCTCGGTGGGATGTTGGCGTTGGTTTTGGGGGCGATGATTGGCGGAGCGACCTGCGCCGCGGAGGCCAAGTTAGAAGAAGGGACCAAGCCGAATGTCGTCCTCTTCCTGATTGACGATCTCGGGTGGGCGGACCTTGGGTGTTATGGGAGTAAGTTTCATCAGACGCCGAACCTCGACAAGCTGGCTGCGGAAGGGGTGCGGTTTACTCAAGCTTATGCCGCGTGTCCGGTCTGTTCTCCGACGCGGACGGCAGTGCTGACCGGGCGGTATCCGCAGCGGAGCGGCATCACGACGTGGTTGCCCGGTCAGCCGTCTCAGAAGAATCACAGGCTGCTCGCGCCGGAAGTTCCTCTGCAATTGCCGAAGGATGAGGTGACGATTGCCGAGGCGCTGAAGCCGGCCGGATATGTCAGTGCTTCCATTGGGAAATGGCATCTGGGCGGAGCAGGTTCGCTGCCGACCGATCATGGGTTCGATGTGAACATCGCGGGCGATGACGCCGGGACGCCGTACAGCTACTTCGCTCCTTACACGTCCGGGGCGAATGGCAAGAAGAACGGCAAGACGATCCCCGGACTGGAGGACGCTCCCGCAGGCGAGTACCTGCCGGATCGGCTCGCCGCCGAAGCAGAGAAGTTCATTGATGCTCACAAGGAGCGGCCGTTCTTCCTGTATCTCCCTCACTTCGCGGTTCACACGCCGATGAAGGCAAAGGCGGAGATGATCGCCAAGTACGGCGCGATGCCGAAGGAACCAAATGGCTCGCAGCAGAACCCGATCTACGCCGCGATGATGGAGAGCATGGATGAGGCAGTAGGTCGCGTGTTGAAGCGGCTCGATGAAGCCAAGCTGACCGAGAAGACACTCGTCATCTTCACTTCCGACAACGGCGGCCTCGCGAACGGCAACGGCCAGATCATCGCACCGACCAATAACGGCCCGCTGCGTGACGGCAAGAGCCAGCTCTACGAAGGCGGCATTCGAGTCCCGCTGATCGTGAAGTGGCCGGGCGTCACCAAGCCGGGATCGACGAGCGAAGCGATCGTCTCCAGCATCGACCTCTTCCCGACGATCATGGAGGCGTGCGGAGTGAAGTCGGACGCGAATGTCGATGGATTGAACTTGTCGCCTGCGTTGAAAGGGGGCGCAGTTCCACAGCGCGACGCCATCTACTGGCACTTCCCGCACTACAACGGCAATGCGGGAGCGAAGCCCGGCGGCGCGATTCGAGCGGGTGATTGGAAACTGATCGAGTTCTATGAGACCGGGCGGCGCGAGCTATTCAACATCGCGAAGGACATGCGCGAGTCGAACAACTTGATCGAACAGAACGCCGACATCGCGAAGGATCTCCAAGCGAAACTCGTCGCGTGGCGCGAGTCGGTCGGGGCGAAGATGCCGACGCCGAATCCCAACTACTCGCCGAACGAACAGAAGGACGATGGCTCGGTGATGCTGCACTCCAGCACCGCCGATGTCTTCGGCACGATGCTGCGGTACGAGCCGTTGCCTCACAAGGACACGCTCGGCTTCTGGGTCCGCCAAGAAGACTGGGCTTCGTTTGAGTTCACGATCACCAAGCCGGGGCGCTTCCGTCTGGTGCCGCACGTCGGCTGTGGCACCAGCGGCGGGAGCCTCGTTCATTTTGAAGTGACCCCTGCTGTTCCGAGCGGGGGACGTACGTCTCCCGGTTCTTCGCCCGACGACAACGCCAATTCAATCGCGTCCCCCGAGCGTCAGCTCCTCACACTCACCGTCCCCGCGACCGGCGGTTTCCAAAAATTCGTCCCGCAAGACCTCGGCGAACTGACGCTGACCAAACCGGGCCGCTACACGCTGTCGATCAAGCCGCAGAAGAAAGAGGGCGTCGCTGTCATGGACGTTCGCCGAGTCGAACTGCGTCCCGTCACGACGGCGATGATGCTGCCAGACCTCAAGCTGCTCGATCCGTTCTGGCGTTCAACGACCGTGCATCGCGAGAGCGTTCTGTTCGTCAAAGAGACCGCCGACAAACCGGCCGACGGCAAGCTGCTGTTCCCTGCGACGAAGGTCATCTCCATCCATGCAGCCGACGGATCGAAGCGGTTCGAGTTGGGACGCGACTTCACCGTGAGCGATGACGGCACGCGACTGGTTCTGACCGAGAAGTCGTCGGTCCCGTTCCTGCGTCAGGACGAACTCTTCCCGCCGAAAGGGAAGCTGCCGCTGTGGTCCGGTGGCGCGGCCGATGGACCGCAGTCGCTGTCACATAAAACGGGCGATCCCGAGACGCACGTCCTGTTCAACAACGGCCACTGGTTCCACGATCAGCAGGTCGAAGTGACGTATGAACGAACCGCCGCCGATTGGCCCGGCGCGGCCCCTCGATTCGACGCGAGCCGCCTGCCGAAGACGCTCGCCAAGTTGAAGGCCAAGCAAAAACTGACGATTGGCGTGAGCGGCGACAGCATCACGTTCGGCCTCAATGCGTCGGGCCTTGTCGGCGCGGCCCCGTTCATGCCGATCTATCCCGAACTGGTCGCGGCTCAACTGCGTGAGTCGTTCGGGACCGAGGTCGCCCTCTTCAATCGAGCCGTCGGCGGCTGGAACATCAACAGCGGTCTGGGCGATCTCGACAAACTGATCGAACACAAACCGGACCTCGTCATCGTCGCTTACGGCATGAACGACGTGGGCTATCGCAACCCCGAGACCTACAAGGCCGGAACCGCCAAGCTGATCGAACGCCTCCGCGCCACGAACCCCGATGTGGAAGTGATCCTCGTCGCGACAATGCTCGGTAACGACCAATGGCGTCACACCCCGCGTGAGATGTTCCCGCTCTACCTCGACGCCCTGAAGTCGCTCGCCGGAACGAACGATCAATCCGCGCCCGGCATCGCCCTCGCCGACCTCACGTCCCTCTGGACCGAGATGCTGAAACGAAAGCGCGACAGCGACCTCACCGGCAACGGCGTCAACCACCCGAGCGACTTCGGCCACCGAGTCTACGCGTCGGCGGTGCTGTCGCTGTTGGTCGAGACCGCAACAAAGTAGTACTTGCGACCGGCGGTGGTGCTAACAGCCTGTTGAACAACGTAGGGTACGCTTGCTCGTCTTGACAGCGAGCACACGAGCAAGCCGGAGGCTTACTCTACGTTTTTCACCAGGCGGCTAAGCCAATGGCACTGACTTTGGGTGTCAGCCCCCGGCTCACCTGATTCGTTGATCTTTCCACCGAGATTCTTCTCCAATGCCTGCCGTCAATCTTGCCTTCGTCTGGCATCAGCATCAGCCCTACTACCCGGATCGGATCGGGGGTGAGAACCCGATGCCGTGGGTACGGCTGCATGGGACGAAGGACTACTGGGGGATGGCATGGCACATCAAAGAGGTGCCCGAGTTTCGTTGCACGATCAATCTCGTTCCCAGCTTGCTCGAACAGTTGATCGCCTACACCGATGGCGGCGCGAGTGACCGGCATCTCGATGTCTCGCGCACTCCCGCCGATGGTCTGAGCGAAGCCGACACGCGCTTCCTGCTCGACCAGTTCTTCATGGCCAACTACGACAACATGATCCGCCCGTATCCGCGCTATGCGGAGCTGCATCAGAAGCGGGCGGCCAACAGCGATCCGTTCGAGCGAGCGATCAAGCGGTTCACCGAGCGCGACCTGCGCGACCTCCAAGTTTGGAGCAACCTCACGTGGTTCCATCCGCTGCTGTTTGATCTCGACTCGGACTTGAAGGCATTCCTGTTGAAGGGACACGGCTGGACGGAGGTGGAGAAATCGTGGCTGCTCCGCAAGCAGCTCGATGTGTTGCGAAAGATCATCCCGCTGCATCGTGAGCTGATGCAGAGTGGCCAAGTCGAACTGACAACCACGCCGTTCTATCACCCGATCCTGCCGCTTCTGTGGGACAAACGCAGTGCGCGGCAAGCGATGCCCGGCTGCGTGTTGCCGAAGTATTTGGACTCGTACCGCGAGGATGCCGTCGCGCAGCTTAAGAAGGGTGTCGAATTCCATCGCGAGCTGTTCGGGGTGAACCCGGTCGGGATGTGGCCGTCCGAAGGATCGGTCTCGCAAGAGGTGATCGCGGCGATTGCCGATCAGGGGATCGAATGGATCGCCACGGATGAGGAGATTCTCGCCGCTTCCACGAACGGCTGGGTCTCGCGCGATGGCAGCGGATACCTGCGCAATCCCGAGATGCTCTACCGACCGTGGCGACTCGAAGAACAGGGTCGCCCGATGCAGATCATCTTCCGCGATCATGCGCTCAGCGACCTGATCGGCTTTCAGTATCAGCGGTCCGACCCGCAGCACGCGGCCAACGATCTGCTCGGCAAGATCGACGCGATCGGCTTCGCCACGGCACCGCACAACGCGGGACGCCCGGCTCTCGTGCCGGTCATCTTGGATGGCGAGAACTGTTGGGAGTACTTCGCCGACGGAGGCGTTCAATTCTTGAGGACGCTCTACCGCAGTTGCGTCTCACACCCGAACGTGCAGCCGGTGCGAGTCCAAGATCACATTCGCGAGTTCCCGGCGACCGATCGCATCTCGCACCTCTTCGCGGGGAGTTGGATCAACCACAACTTCGCAATTTGGATCGGTCACTCGGAAGATCACACCGCGTGGGACTTGCTTCACCAGACGCGTGAGTTCCTCAAGCAGACGGAGATCAATCAGGCCAGCTCGGCGCATCCGATCTCGCCCGAAGTCCTTTCCCGTGCGTGGGACGAAATCTATATCGCCGAAGGGAGCGACTGGTTCTGGTGGTTTGGCGACGATCATTCGTCCGCACAAGACGGGCTGTTCGATCACCTGTTCCGCAAGCATTTGAAGAACGTCTACATCCTGTTGAAGACGCCGTATCCCGTTCAGCTCGATCGCCTGATTGGCAGCGTCGGACAGAAGCCGATGCAGACCGAGCCGAAAGGTTTTCTGAAGGTGAAGATCGACGGGAGGCAGACGTATTTCGAGTGGATCAACGCGGGACACTACGTCAGCGGGAGCGAACGCGGGACGATGACGATGGTGACGCGCGGCATCATCCGCGAGATTTTTTTCGGTTTCGATGCCGACCGGTTTCTGCTCCGCCTCGACACGGCGGGACGTGCGCTGGAAGACCTCAAAGCGATTGATGAGATTCGGATCGGCTTCGCGTCCCCGAATGAAGTCGAGATTCGCATCTCGGGCTTCCGCGAGGGATCGTTAATCGCCGCAATCCAATTCACCGATCAAACCGTCGCACTGTCTCAAGCCGAAGTCGCCGTCCACAGCGTCGTCGAAGTCGCCGCGTCACTCACCACCATGAACTTCGTGCGCGGTGCCCGCGTCGAGTTCTACGTCGCCGCCTTCATCAACGACCAATGCGAAGACCGAGTCCCTCGTGAAGGACTCCTGACCATGAACGAACCGACAAAAGATTTTGAACTCCAAATGTGGCAGGCGTAATGGCGAGTAGGCGAGTAGGGTGCGTGGAGTCTTCGGAACGCACCGGTGGAGGATTGCCAACTCAGATAACGGTGCGTTCCGAAGACTCCACGCACCCTACTGCTAACAGCTAAGAGCTTCCCATGCCCGAACTTCGCAAAGATCCGATCGTCCAACGCTGGGTGGTAATGGCTCCTGATCGAGCCAAGCGGCCTTCGGATGTCAAAGATGATCCGAAGCTGGTCGAAGGGGAGTTCGATCCGTTCGCCGAAGGGAACGAAGCGGCGACGCCTCCCGAGATCATGGCTTACCGCAACTATGGCTCGCAGCCGAACGGTCCCGGCTGGCGCGTGCGCGTCGTTCCGAACAAGTTTCCCGCTTTGCAGATTGAGGGGAACTTGGAGAAGCGCGGCGACGGCATCTACGACATGATGAACGGCATCGGGGCGCATGAGGTCATCATCGAATGCCCGCACGGCGAGACGAACATGTCTCGCCTGAGCGTCGATAACATTCGCGAGGTCTTGTGGGTTTATCATGATCGCCTGGTGGACTTGAAGCGCGATCGTCGCCTCGTCCACGCGCTGATCTTCAAAAACAAAGGGGCACTCGCCGGAGCGTCGTTGCAACACAGCCACTCACAGCTCATGGCGACCTCAGTCGTCCCGATCACGATCTACGAGGAGATCAACGGCGCGCTCGAGTTCTTCAACTATCGAGGCCGCTCGATTTTCGACGACATGATCCAGCAAGAGCTGGCTCACGGAAAACGAGTCGTGCTCGACTCTCCCAACTTCGTCGTCTTCTGTCCGTTCGCCAGCCGCTTCCCGTTCGAGACGTGGATCCTGCCGAAGCAGCAGTCGAGCCACTTCGAGAACATCACACGACAGGCCATCGAAGAATTGGGAACCGTGCTGAAGACGGTCTTGCGCAAGCTCGAACTCGCACTGGACGACCCACCGTACAACTATGTGATCCACACGGCTCCGTTCAACCAGCCAGAACTGCCGCACTTCCTCTGGCACATGGAACTCTTCCCACGCATCACGCGCGTGGCGGGCTTCGAGTGGGGGAGCGGCTTCTACATCAACCCGGTCCTCCCCGAAGAAGCCGCCGCGTTCCTGCGTGAGGTCGATTTGGATTGAAGAGCGCTGGCGCGAATTTCGACAGCGTCGTTTCACCACGTGGGCAGTGACGAGACATCTGAGCGGGGTGGCGTCAGCCCCCCGGTTCTTGGGCGTAAGCCCGCTTGGGAAGAGCCAGGGGGCTGACGCCACCCCGCTCGGAAACCTCTCACTTTGTGCCGTGCGCGTTTAAACGAACGCCCACACTGCCTCGCCAGCTTGCCCGGTCGTCATGGACCTTGCGACCGCACCGAGATTGGTTGCAGGCCGAGCGGCAAAATGACGATTGTGCCGACTGACACGACGCGCTCTCACACCAACCCGAAGCGTGAGCGAGGAGTGGGGACGAACAGCCACTCCTCGCTCACGCTTCGGGTTGGTGTGACCTCTCATCTGATCGACAACCTCAACCCGCGAAATGCTCCGCGGGTCGAGACAAGGACGTTCCGGCAATGACTGCTTCTGTTCGATTGATTCTGACTCTGCACAATCACCAGCCGATCGGCAATTTCGACGGTGTGTTCGAGGCGGCGTACTGCGACAGCTATGCCCCGTTTCTCGAACTGCTGGATGAGTTCCCCGAAGTCCCGGTTGTGCTGCACATTTCGGGGAGCCTGCTCGAGTGGCTGACCGAGCGGCATCCCGAATACATCGATCGCGTGCGAGGACTGGTGGCGCGCGGACAGGTCGAGCTACTCGGCGGGCCGTTCTATGAGCCGATCCTCGCGTCGATCCCGCGTCGCGATCGACTCGGCCAGATGAAGGCGTACAAGCGGCATCTCGAACAGACCTTCGCCACGCGTGTGCGCGGCATGTGGGTTCCCGAACGAGTTTGGGAGCAGTCGTTCGCCGGTGACATCGCCGAAGCGGGGATCGAGTACACGCTGCTCGACGACACGCACTTTCGGAACGCGGGTCTGCACGACGACGAACTGCACGGCTACTACCTCACCGAGGAGAGCGGTCGGCTGCTCAAAGTCTTCGCGGGGGGCGAGCGGCTGCGTTACCTGATCCCGTATGCCGATCCGTATGAGACGATCAATCACTGCCGCAGCATCGCCGAACGGTTTCCGAACGCGGTCCTGATCTTCGGTGATGACGGCGAGAAATTCGGAGTCTGGCCGGGATCGAAGGACCTCGTCTATCGAGACGGTTGGCTGCGCAGGTTCTTCACGGCGCTGCGCGAGAACCGCGAGTGGCTGAACGTCACCACGATGTCGGAGACGGTCGATCGCGTCTCGCCGCTGGGCCGCATCTATCTCCCCGACGGCAGCTATCGCGAGATGACCGAGTGGGCGTTGCCGACCGAGAGGCAGACGCACTTCCGCGAGATGATTCGCGGGCAAGAGCAGCGTCACGACTGGCATCGCGTCAAGCAGTTTGTCCGCGCGGGTTTCTGGCGGAACTTCCTCGTGAAGTATCCCGAGGCGAACGAGATGTACTCGCGCATGATGCAGGTCAGCCAGCGCGTGGAAGAGGCATCCGCGGGCGAAGTCGATCCGCGGGCGTTGCCGCTCATCGAAGAAGCGCGGCGCGAGCTGTATCGCGCTCAGTGCAACTGCCCGTATTGGCACGGAGCGTTCGGCGGGTTGTATCTACCTCATCTGAGAAACGCCGTTTACTCGAAGCTGATCGCGGCTGACACTTTGCTTGAGGAAGCGGCCGGTCGCAGCGGACGCTGGGTCGATATCAAGGCGGACGACTTCAATCTCGACGCGCGGAAAGAGATTCGTCTGGCGGGAGACCGACTCGTCGCGTACCTCGCGCCCAGCAAGGGTGGGCATCTGTACGAACTCGATGTGCGTGCTGTCCGCACCAATTTGCTGGCGACTCTCAATCGTCGGCCCGAGCCGTATCACGACCGCATTCGGCAACATGCTGGTCAGGCGTCTCACGAGGGTGGCGGCGGTGTCGATCCGAACGGCGGCGTGCGATTCAAACAACCGGACCTCGACCAGAAGTTGCAGTACGACACGTGGCCTCGCAAAAGTTTGGTCGATCACTTTTTGCAGCCGGGGCTGTCGCGCGAGGCCTTCGTCAACGGACACGGCGGCTTGGGCGACTTCACCGAAGGCGTCTATCAATCGAAGTTGCGTCGGTCGGACGAACGTGTCGAAGCGTGCTTGTGGCGCGACGGCTATCTCGGGCCGTATCCGGTGAAGGTGACGAAGACGGTGGCGCTCGATGCGGGCGACGGAAGCACGCTCGACGTGACCTATCTGTTGGAGAACCTCCCCGCCGGACTGCCGATTCATTTCGCGGTCGAATTCAACTTCGCGGCGATGCCCGCCGGTCCGCACGACCGCTACTTCTATGGCGAGCATGGCCAGTCGCTGGGAACACTCGACACGCGACTCGATACGGAACCGATGTCGCGCATTGGTCTCGTCGATGAATGGCTCGGCGTGGATGCGGCTCTCGATTCGTCCGAGCCGGCCAGCTTCTGGACGATGCCCATTCAAACCGTCAGCCAATCCGAGAGCGGATTTGAACTGGTCCATCAAAGCTGCGCGGTCATCCCGCACTGGCAGTTTCAAGTCCCGAACGACGGCTGCTGGCGCGTAAGGCTCTCGCTGTCGTTCGATACGTCAGCAACGCAAGCGCGGGAACTGGCCGCACGCGCGATCAGTCACCGCGCGCCGGTCGATGCCACGCGGTGAGAGCGTTGGGAATGAAACGTGGGATGGACGCCACGTCCGTCCGTATTGATCTCGTCCCCCCGCTGCTTCACTGAGGGCGGACGGACGAGGCGCGTCCATCCTACGGAGCAAACTCGCGTCCTTGCCAATCGCCTTACTTCCCATCGACTCGCAGCACGACATCGTCAGCGGTGAAACGGACTTTGGGCATTGCGGCGTACTTGTCGTCGGAGGCGCGATAACCGGCGACGCAAGCGACCACTGTTTGATAGCCGAGACTTTGCAGATCGAGCACTTCGTCGTACTTGGCCGGTTGAATCCCTTCCATCGGGCAAGTGTCGATCCCCAACATCGCGGCTGTCGCCATGAATTGTCCAAGAGCGATGTACGCCTGAAGGCTCGCCCAGTGAGTCAAGTTCATGCCGCTTTTCAACAGGCTACTGACCATCATCCCACGGAAGCCCGCGAGGGCCTCGACCGAGCCACCACGCACTTCCACGATCCGCGCGAGGTACTGATCGATGTCGGCTTCCGACAGGTTGCGTTTGATCGCGAAGACCACCACATGCGACGCTTCGACCACCTGCGTCTGGCCCCACGAGATCGGCGGCAACTTGGCCTTCGTCGCGGGATCGGTGATGACCACGAACTTCCACGGCTGCAACCCGAACGAGGAAGGAGACAAGATCAGCGCCTGTTCGAGCGTCGACCAGTCCGCCGCCGAGATCGCCTGCGTCGCATCAAACTTCTTGGTGGCGTAACGCCACTGCAACTGCTTCAACGCGGTTTCGTGGCTGACGGGTTCATGGCCTTGGAGTGGCATGGTCGATGAGTTCCTTGGTTCTGAGTCTTGAAGGTGGAGCCGAATCGTAAGGGGCGGCGAAACCTAATCGGGACGCCCTCGCTCGGCAATGAGTCTCGCATTTCCATCAGGGCGACTCGACATCGCCCACGAGGTTCTGGAGTTGGGTGTTCCAATTTCCAGGTTCTACCGGATTGCAGGTGTTGGATTTCGACCCCATCCCGCTGGTCGGGATGGTGAATGAGACGGAGAGCGAACTTGGGCACAACGGTAAATCAAAAGACGACCCATCCGCCTCGCGCAAATGGGGTCTGGGGACAGCACCTGCAATTCGATAGGGCCAGCAAATTGGCACACCCGAGCTCAATTCAGCCATTCGGACGCGCGGCCTTTCAGATGTGCTGTCCACACCGTGAAACGAGGCAGTTCGCCCCAACATCGCGGCTTCCCCCAATATCCAGCCGCCGCTAGAATCCCGCCCCCAACTGGCAGGGTCTCAACTGCCTGATTGACCGACGACGCGAGTTAAAGGAGTGCCCAGTGTCCGTCCGAATTTTGTGCCTGATTCTTTCGGCTGGCCTGTTGTTTGTGCCTGCTGCTAATGCTCAATCCGAAGCCCGGATCAAGATCGTTCAACCGGGAGTGAACCGTCTGGAAGAGGATTTGAAGTATCTGATCGAACTCAGCCCGACCCCTGCTCTCAAGAAGCAGTGGAAGACGGTGAAAGACAATCTGATCGACAACTTCACACCGGGCATTGATGTCACTCAACCGATCCGAATCGATGTGGTCTTCGGTAAGAAGAGCCTCGATTATGAGATGCACTTTCCCGTGACGAAGCTCGGCGGGAAGGGGGGCTTTCTCCTGAACATTGGTGATTTGGGCTACAAGAACAAGCAAGAGGTGACGGGTCTGTATTCGCTGACGGAAAGTGCCAAAGGAAAGCCCGTCAAACTGCTCGGCTACTTGCGCGATGCGAATAAGTACGGCTCGATCGCTCCGACGAAGGAAGCGGTCCCCGCCAATTTGGCTCATCCGATTAACGAAGCCCTCAAGGCGTATCTCGCTAAAGGCTACGATTTCGCGGCCGAGTTAAAGAACGATCCCGCCGACAAGAAGGGGCTGGCCGATCGCCAAGCCAACTTCAAAGAGTTGCGGACTCAGCTCGAAGCGGGGATCAAGTTCAAACGCGATGAAGACAAGAACACGTTCGAGTTACGTAAGCTCACGGTCGTGCAGAACCTCGCCGAAGCCGAGCGGTTTCTGGTCGAGACCGAGCTGCTAACGATGGGCTGGACCACCGATGTCGCACTCAAGGAAGGACGCGGCGAGTTCAGCTTCGCGGCGATCCCCGAGACCAGTTTGCACGCCAGCGCGGCCCTGCTCGGTGCCAAGCCGAGTCACTTCGCGCATGTGAAGGCTCCGGAAAAGACGGCGGCCACAGGACGAATCAACTTCGCCATTGATGCCCTTCGTGCCGAACACCTCAAGAATTTCTACAAAGCATTTCGGCCGGTACTGGCCGCGCGATTCGATTCGAGTGCCACGCTGAAGGACGCTGACCAAAAAACGGCTGCCAAACAAGCGGGCAATCTGCTGATCGACATGCTCGACGCCAGCATTGCGATCGGAGCGCTCGACGGTTGTTTCGATCTGACCGATGTCGGCGATGGTAAGCATGGGTTTCTCGGCGGCATTCGTGCGGCCGACGGCAAAGTCGCCGACCAAATCTTGGGCTTGTTTCCCAAGCTGTTGCCGGGTCACGAAGTCGCACTGAATGTAGCCACTGTCGGTGAGACCGGATTGCACACGCTGAAGGTTCCCGCAGGACGGCTGCCTCAATTCCAAAAGTTCTTCCCCGGTGAAACCGTCGTTTATCTGGCCACATCCAAAGATGTCGTCTGGCTGGCAATCGGCCCCAATGCTCAAGCCGATCTCACCGCAGCGATCACCGCCGTAGCTGGCCCCGCCGCCGAGACTCCCGATACGACGATCCTCTCGTTCTCGGCCAACATGGCACAACTGGTCGAATTCTTCGACGCTCTCGCACCCGAGAAGGCCGAGACCAAAGAATCGAAAACCGCCGACCAGAAAGAGCAGGAAAGACTTCGCACTGTGGCCGAACAGGCCGTGGCCGGATGCGAGCCACGCCTGACGACGACCGTCAAGCGGAACGGCAACGTCATTGAGGCCACGTCCGTGGTCAGCGAATGTGCGTTGAAGTTTGTCGGCACCATGATCGCCGACCAAGTGAAGAAGTATCTGGAGTGACGCTCGGTCGGGACGTGAGGCGGGTTTGTAAGGCAAGCGGCAAGACGTGACTGACCCACACCAACCCGAAGTGTGAACAAGGGCGAAGTCGATCAACATCCTCGTTCACACTTCGGATTGGTGTCCACGAGTAAATCATTTGTTGCCGCTCACCTAACCGGCTGGCAATGACGGGTGTCACGGCCAGGTGACAAACCTGCCCCGCCGATCGGTTGGAGAACGAAGAGGCTCGCCGATGCCATTGGTTCTTACGCTGCGCGAGTCGCCGTCACTGTCGATCGAAGTGGACGCCGTGCGCAGTGAGATCGTGCGCGAGCAGACGGCCGATCAAGTCCAAGCGACTCTGATCCAATACGGCAACCGCCGCGTGCCACTCGCCGAATTCTTCGCTGTCTCCGGTTCAGCCGGTGACGATCAACAAGTCATTTGGGTCGGAGACTGTTCCCGCGTGAAACGGATCGGCGAGCGACATGCCGTCGGTCGGATCCTCATCGAAGGGGACGCAGGAATGCACCTCGGGGCGGAGATGACCGGCGGTGAGATCACCGTGCGAGGGAACGTCGCCGATTGGGCCGGGGCACAGATGAGCGGCGGTCGCTTACGGATCGAGGGGAACGCCGGGAGTTGTCTCGGCGCGGCCTATCGCGGTGCGACGCGCGGCATGACCGGCGGCGAGATTCTTGTCAGCGGATCGGCCGGCGATGAATTGGGCACAGCGATGCGACGCGGTCTGATCACGGTCGCTGGCTCGGTCGGACACGCGGCCGGGTTCGGCATGATCGCCGGTTCACTGATGCTGTTCGGTAGCGTCGGTCGTCACACCGGCGCGGGAATGAAGCGTGGCTCGATCACGCTGTTCTCGACGACTCGCCGCCCCGAACTACTGCCGACGTTTCATCACGCCAGCATCGAGCAACCGACGTTCTTGAGAGTCTACTTGCGACACCTCGAACGGCTCGGCTTTCCGCTTCCGTCCGGATGCCTCACCGCCAGCTACGACCGCTACAACGGCGACCTGATCGAACTCGGCAAAGGTGAAATCTTGGTCCGTCAGTGTGAATGATGGTTCCGTCGCCATTGGTAGGGTGGGACCAGCGGCGCTTCGCCGCGCCGGCCCACCATGATTTCTCGACGTTTTCGGAGGTGGGCCGGCGCTCGAAGCGAGCTGGGCCACCCTACGTCAAAAAGGCGATGGCCCTGCAAGCCCGCCCCCAACAGTCAGGGTCCGTCGCCCGTTCTCACGAAACAGTGACCTCTTCGAGCGTGCCGTCGGCGCGTTGGCGAAACGCGGGACCGGCATCGCAAGGAGGACGCGTGTAGAGCTTCAGTTGGACCGAGTGGCTGTCGATTTGGCCGCGCAAGGTGACGAACGAGCCGGTCGAGCCATCGGCTGTCGCACAGACATTCCAGCGGAACTCATCGACGCGCGTGAAGCCTTCGGTCAGGCGGCCGAAGTCGAACTCGAAACTGATGAATCGAGACTGTCCATCATCGCGGCCGCCGACGACCTCGGTTGAACCGAGATACATCCGGGCTTCCCAGCCGTCCGGAGTCAGCTCGCACTGATAGCCGACCTTGGCAACACCCGACAGCGGTTCAAACAACGCCGCCGTCTGATGCACAAACGCCGACAACCATTCCGGGCGACGATCACGTTCCTTGCGGTCTCGCTTGTGAAATTCCAACTGCTTGAGCAGGTGCTTCACCAACATGTGCGAGTGTGCCAAGATCGTCGCTCCCAATTGTTTTTGAATTCGCAACATAGACCTCACACGGCACAAAGCCAGACGTTGCTGAGCGGGGTGGCGTCAGCCCCCTGGTTCTTCCCAAGAGGGCTGACGCCCAAGAACCAGGGGGCTGACGCCACCCCGCTCAGATGTCTCATCACTGACCACGCGAGGGACAGGTCCGTTGAACCCGCAACTCGGTAACTTTGTCCCCTTGGTATCGGGTGGTCACGAAAAGAAGCCGAGTCCAATTGGTCATTCCTGCCGAAGTGCGTCCCGGCACCCGTCAGCTGCGCGCCGTGTGCGGCAGGGCGCAGTCCCTCGGAACGTAACGACCGGGCCGGTTCTGCCACGAGGTCGCGGTGTGAGGAGACCGCGAGGAACTGTGAAGTTTTCGCCAACGTGGCCCTTCGCGTTTGTAACTCTTACACGGAACGGCCTCCGCCCGACGCTCGTTGGCGAGGCATTTTGAAGTGCGGCAGCCGCGCAAGTCGTGAGTCTCGCAGACCTTGCCAGTCCACTTGGCAATCGGCCGTTTCAGCCGGTCCAGAGTTTGCTCTCTCGACGAGTTTGTCGCGGACTTGGCATGGATGCCTGTGACTCGCGGCAATCCCCTCTCGAAATTCAATCCTCTCGGAACCGGCATGGACGCTTTCTTCCGCGGTCTACTCGTCGTCGGCGCTTTGGCCTCCATCGGGGCCGGGTATCGCACGCCCAACTTCATCGTCACCGCGCCTACGGCCGAGTTCGCCAAGCAGGTCGGCGATGCGGCCGAAATCTATCGCGGTGAGTTGGCGATCGAATGGATCGGCAAACCGCTCCCCGGCAATTGGTCGTCTCCGTGCCCGATCGACGTGAAGGTCGGCACGATGGGAGCGGGCGGCGCGACGACGTTCAACTTCCAAAACGGCGAGGTCTACGGCTGGAAGATGGAGATTCAAGGGAGCGAGGAACGGATCCTCGATTCCGTGCTACCTCACGAAATCAACCACACCATTTTTGCCTGCCACTTCCGCCGCCCGTTGCCGCGCTGGGCTGACGAAGGAGCCGCATCGCTGATCGAACACGGGTCCGAGCGGCTGCGTTTGCAAAAGATTCACGGGCAAGTGATGGGCACCTCCAAAAAGATCCCGCTCCGCACGCTGCTCGACATGAAGAACTATCCGACAGACAAGCAACAGGTGCTGACGCTCTACGCCGAAGGCCATTCGCTGGCCGACTTCTTGATCCAAAAGAGTGACAAGCCGAGCTACGTGAAGTTTCTTCAAGTGGCTCACAGCGACGGCTGGGAGGCGGCGCTCCAGCGCTACGACTACCCAAGCGTGGAGGCTCTCGAACGGGACTGGGACAAGTGGGTGTTGGCGAGCAGCCCGACGTTGAACGGTCCAAACGCTGCTCAATTGGCCGACAACCGGAAACGAGCGACCCCGCCCGGAACGACGATTCGCGGTCAGTCGCCCGAATCCACACCGGGACTGACGGACCTCAGTCTTCCCGTCGCGACAGTTCCTGCCAGCACGCAGCCGAACCGAGCGGCAATCGCCGGTGCTGAACAAGCCCTCGCGCAGAGCGAGCCCGCGCCACCCATCGAAGTCGCCGCTGTCGCTCCCGCACGCAGCCGCGCCGGACTGGAACTGCCGCTGCTGACTCAGCCCGCGCGAGCCGGTGCCGCGCGAGTTCCTCGTGAGGGGACTCCCCGGTCCTTCACGCAGTGAGTTGGGGCGCGAGGAACGGTAGCCCTGTCGCTCCGCGACAGGCAGCGCGATCCTCGCGAGACCTCGATCCGTCGAGTCGCTTTGAATCCACTGCAAACGCCACTCGCACGTTCGCGCTGCCTGTCGCGGAGCGACAGGGCTACCTCTTGGGAGCGACTGCACCCGACTCCCCGCACGGCTCATTTCGCGGTTGTACTTTGGCGAGGCAGGGCGTCTATAATCTGCCCGCCGCCGGTAAGTCCCGCCTGTTGTGACCGCCCGCCTGTTCTCCATTCCCATTCCTCTCGCGAAGGCAATGTGTGCTCGTGCCAACGTTTCATCGACCATTGTCGCGCGAATTGGTGTCGTGCGGACTCACGTCTCTCTCTCTCATGGCCAACGACAAGACATCCGAGCGGGGTGGCGTCAGCCCCCTGGCTCTTGGGCGTCAGCCCGTTTTCCAAGAACCGGGGAGCTTACGCCGCCACGCCCAGAGAGGTCTCGCGTTGAGCCGGATTGCGTTCCTTAACACACCTGTCGCGAGCGGGATGCTGCTCGTCGGCGTGGCACTGCTCTCCGGCTGCGGGAAGCCGGAGCAAGTCACTTCCTACACCGTGCCCACGCACGAATCATTGCAGACGAAAGAGTTCCTCGCCGAGTCTGCCAAGCGGAAGCCGCAGCCTGCTCGCATGATCGCGGCGATCGTGCCGCAGGGGGAATCGCTCTGGTTCTTCAAGTTGCAGGGACCGCCCGACGCCGTGCAGGCGCGCGGTGAGGAAGTGCGTGAGTTTTTGAAGTCGCTCAAATTTTCAAGCGACGACAAACCCGAGTGGACTCTCCCCGCAACGTGGACCGAAACGCCCGGCAACGCGAACCGCCATGCGACGCTCGTGCTGAGCGAGCAACCTCGGCTAGAGCTCTCGGTCACGGTCCTCACGAAGGGGCCGGGCGATTCGACGAAGCAGCTTCTGGACAACATCAATCGCTGGCGCGGACAACTCGATCTACCGCACATCGCAGCCGACGACCTGCCGTCTCGCACCGAGACGCTGAAGGCCGGAGAGCTGACGGTGACAGTCATCAACATCGTCGGCAAGGCGTCTCAACGACCAGCGATGCCGGGCGGGATGATGCCACCGGGGATGGGACAGCCCAGTCCGCGCGAAGCGGCTCCGGGAGCCAAGCAGCCCACGGGGAATCCAAAGTCGGGTGAGTCGTCATTCAACAAGCCGGACGAGTGGGCGGAAGTCCCTCCCAAACAGTTCCAACTCGCGCGGTTCACCGTCGGCGAGGGAGAGCAGTCTGCCGAGATCGCGATCTCGCGCGCGGGAGGCGATCGCGCCGCGAACATTAACCGTTGGCGAGGCCAAGTCGGGTTGGAACCACTCTCCGGCGAAGAACTCGACAAGACCAGCCAGCCGTTTGAAGTCGGTTCAAAAAAGGGTGAATTGGTCGAGATCATCGCCGGCGACAAAGCGATCTTCGGCTTGATGATCCCCGACGAAGGGCAGACGTGGTTCATCAAGCTGACCGGCTCAGCGGCCACTGCGGCGAAAGAGCGAGCGCGGTTTGAAGCGTTTGCAAAATCATTGAAGCTGGAATGACGGACGTCGGCGTTACACCTCGCGCGGCACAAAGTGAGAGTTTTCCGAGCGGGGCGGCGTAAGCCCCCCGGTTCTTGGGCGTAAGCCCTCATGGCAAGAACCGGGGGCTTACGCCGCTCCGCTCAGATGTCTCATCACTGACCGCGTGATCCATTTTGAAGAGAAGACCCCTCACCCGTCCCCTCTCCCCGCAAAACCGGGGCGAGGGGACGGGAGCAGAGCCGAACGGCGAGGGAACAGGACACCGAATAGCAGAGGCATCACATGGCCATCGACATCCGAACGACTGATCTCAATGCGGCTGACCGGTCCTCACGCGCGAGCGGTTCCGAGTTCTCTCTGTGGGAGGGCGTGAAGACAGTTCTCGCTCCGGTCGCTTCGCTGAAGCTGACCGTCGCGCTGTTTGCCCTGTCTATCGTGCTGATTTTTGTCGGCACGCTGGCTCAGGTGGACAAGGACATCTGGGAGGTCATCGGTCTCTACTTCCGTTGCTGGATCGCGTGGGTGCCGGTTCAAGTTTTCGTGCCGCCCTCGTTTGTCATCGCCAATGAAGTGCGCGACGCCCAAGACAAGTTGCTCGAACCGACCTACTGGCTCATGGGCTTGATTCCGCTCGGCAGTTGGAAGGCGGACAACATTCCCGGCGGCTTCTGGTTCCCCGGTGGAGCGTTGATCGGCGTGTTGCTGGGGGCGAATTTGTTCTCGGCACATTTGATCCGATTCAAGGCGGAGGCACGCGGCACGCGGTTGCTCGCCGGACTCGCGGCCATCGCCGTGGGTGGCGCGGCGACGTGGTTTGTTATCGCAGCGGGAAGCAACTCGAAAGGGATTCAGGCTGAGCCGTTCATTCCCTACAGCACGCTGTGGATTGGTTTCGTGGGAACACTCGCGATGCTGGGTCTCGCGTCGGCCTATGCGACCGTGCAGCAGTGGTCGCGTCCGGTTAACGCGGCGAATCAAGCGAAGGGCTGGTTTGTGCGAGGTCTGTTGGCGATCGTGACCGTCGGACTGGCGGTTCTCGTCGGTTGGCTCTTCTCGCAGGGAGACGCGGTTCGCCCGAGTGATTCGTCGCTCCGCATCCTGTGGCAGTTGACTCAGGCGACGTTCGCCGGTGCGGCACTGTTGGCGGGCTGCTGGGTCGTGTTCAAGAAGCGCGCCGGGATCGTGCTGCTGCACGCGGGAATCGGATTGATGATGTACTACGAATTGCACGTCTCGCTGACGGCGATCGAAACGCAGATGAATCTCGAAGAGGGTGAGACCTCCAGCTTCGTCCACGACATCCGCACGTTCGAGTTGGCGGTGATCGACAAGAGCGACCCGAAGTCCGATCGCGTCGTGGCGATACCGCGTTCGCTCTTGCTCGATTCGGCTCCGACTTCAGCGACGGGAGCTGCCAAACCAATCGACTTCCCCGAGCTGCCGTTCACGGTCGAGATCACGCGATTCGAACCGAACTCGCACCTGCGAGCGGCCTCGTCCCAAGACGCCAATCCCGCGACGACGGGACTCGGCGTCGAATGGTTTGCGGAATCGAAGCGGCCCGGCTCCGGGACCGATGCGGACAGCAAGGTCGATATGGCGACGGCCTATGTGACGCTGAAGTCGCGCGATGGTGGCAAGCCACTCGGCACGTATCTCGTCGGGATGCTGCTGTCGATGAGCGGTGAGACCGACACCGTGACCGTCGGGGACAAGGTGTACGAACTCAGTCTGCGGGCGAAGCGTTACTACAAGGACTACCGCTTCACGCTGAAAGATGTCCGCAAGGAAGACTACATCGGGACGAGTACGCCGCGCAACTATGCCTCGACGCACGCGATTGTCGATCCGACGCGGAACGTCGATGAAGAGAAGACCATCTGGATGAACAACCCACTGCGGTTTGCCAACGAAACGTTCTATCAAAGCGGCTATCACAAGGGACAAGACGGCAAAGAACACACCACGTTGTCGGTCGTGGCGAACACGGGCTGGATGATGCCGTACGTCAGTTGCATGTTGGTCGCCATCGGGATGCTGGCCCATTTCCTGATTCTGCTGGTTCGCTTCCTGACACGCGGCGACGAGCCGGACCTTGCCGCCGCTCCCTCGATGGGCGCAATGAGCCTCAAGGAAAAGCTGGGGATCAAGCCCGCGCAGGCTCCCCTCGTCTCGGCCGTCGAATCGAAGCCCGCATCGCAGTGGCTGTCGGTGGCTGTGACGGCGACGATCGTTGTTCTCTGCGCGGGCTACATCGGATCGAAGGCCCGGCCGCCCAAGACGTCTCCGCTGGATTACGACCTTGCCGCGTTCGGTCGCATTCCCGTCGTACAAGATGGTCGCGCGAAGCCGCTCGATTCCGCCGCCCGTTCGGCATTGCTCGAAATCTCCGGCAAGACGACCGTCACGGTCGGGCGGGACAAGGACAAAAAATATCTCCCCGCCATCCAGTGGTTGCTCGACGTGATCGCCGAAAACGACACAGCCGAGAACTACGAAGTCTTCCGCATCGAGAACCTCGAACTGCACGAGACGATGGGCGTGAAGAAACGAGATGGCATGAGGTACTCGCGCAAGGAGCTGCGGCCGCGATTCCAACTGACCGAAGAATCGCTCGCTCTACTGCGAGACAAAGGTTTTTCACCGACCGTCTTGGCCAAGGTCGAACCGCTCAAGGACCAGCGGTTGAGCAGCGATGACTTCCGCGACCAGCTCGCCAAGCTGCTGTCCGAAACCGAATTCAAACAGCTCGGCGGCACACTGCTGCGAGTTTCCGAGAGCGATGAGTTCCAGAAGCAAGTGGCCAACGCACGCGAAGTGGCCAAGAAGGATCGTCGCTTACTCAGCGTCTACCAGCGTAAGGTGCTGCAACTGAGCGACAAGCTCTCGACGTTCGACAACATTCAGTTCGCGTTCGGCCTGCATCACCGCGTTCGGGGCGAGACCCCCGAAGAAGTGATCGAGTCGTTTCAGATGGTCACGAAGTTCGCGAAAATGGTTGCCGAACAGGGGCAGCCGATCATGGCTGTTGGCTCGACAGAGAAAGACCAGCCGTGGCAAACGCTGGCGGGCGCGTGGTTGGAAAACACGATGAACATGATCCGCTTGAAGCAGGAGCCGAATCTGAACGTCACCGCCTGGGAAGACATTCTGAAGGCGTACTCGAAGGATGAAAAGAAAGACTTCAACCGGGCGGTCGAAGCACAACTGAGCCGTCTCACCAAGGAACCGCCTCAAATGGTTCAGCCCGCGCGCATCCGGTTTGAAGCGTTCTTCAACCAGTTCCAACCGTTTTCGATCGCCATCGTGCTGTACGTCTTCGCGTTCGTGTTGTCGGCATGCGGCTGGCTCGGCTGGACGCAGGGCTTCAACCGCGCGGCCTTCTGGTTGCAGGTGCTGATTCTCGCGCTGCATACGTTCGCGCTGGTCGGCCGCATCTACATCTCGGGCCGTCCGCCGGTGACGAACCTCTACTCGTCGGCCATCTTCATCGGCTGGGCCTGCGTCGTATTGGGGCTGATTCTCGAACTGATCTATCGGATCGGGATCGGCAGCCTGATCGCGTCGGTCGCCGGTTACGCAACGCTGCTCATCGCCGACAGCCTGTCGGTCAGCGGCGACACGTTCACCGTGCTGCAAGCGGTCCTCGACACGCAGTTCTGGCTGGCGACGCATGTGACGTGCATCACGTTCGGATATGCGACGACGTACTTGGCCGGCCTGCTCGGCATCGTCTACGTCGTGCGCGGCGTCTTCACACCGTCACTGACGCGCGACATTGGTCGCGATCTGAATCGCATGATCTACGGCACGCTCTGTTTCTCGATCTTCTTCAGCTTCGTCGGAACGGTCCTCGGCGGACTGTGGGCCGACGATTCGTGGGGCCGCTTTTGGGGCTGGGATCCGAAAGAGAACGGCGCGCTGATCATCGTCCTTTGGAACGCGTTGGCGTTGCACGCGCGCTGGGGCGGCTTGGTGAAGGAACGCGGCCTGGCGGTCCTTGCCATCGCGGGCAACATCTTCGTCAGTTGGTCTTGGTGGGGCGTGAACGAACTCGGCGCGGGCCTGCATTCTTACGGCTTCACGGAAGGAACGATTCGCAATCTCGGTCTCTGTGCAGTCGCCCATCTCGCGCTGATCGCCATCGGCTCGCTACCGAAGTCGTACTGGCGCAGCTCCCGCAACACGGTGTAGCCTTGAAGTCCGGCTTAGATTTGCCAGCCGGACTTTCTTCGAGGCGAGCCCGTCGGGCGCGCCGGGACCTGATCGCTCGAATGCTCACAACCAGCGCAGCTTCCTCGCCTTGATTCGCGCGGTCAATGATGAGACTTGCGAGCGGGGCGGCGTAAGCCCCCCGGTTCTTCCCAAGAGGGTTTACGCCCAAGAACCGGGGGGCTTACACCGCCCCGCTCGCAAACAACTTACTTTGTGCCGTGCGAGGCATATTCGCGCGGCACCTCTGCTTGAAGATGGTGTCCCCGCGAATTGAGGGGAGCGAGAATGAACGAGCAGCGTGTCGGAGGCCGCAGCTATTTGCCGAACGGCTTGGTGGGCCGTTGGCTGAGCAAGGTCATGACCAGCGCCTGTTCCATCTCGCCGGTCTTGAAGCCGAAGGGACCGCGGCCGCTTTTGTAGGCGACTCGTCCCGCAGCGTCGATGACGTACAACCGGGCGGGCATCCCGCTGTAAGCGTTCCCCGTGGAGTCGTGGATGTCGTCGATCAGCAGCGGGATCGAAGGCTTGAGCAACCGGTGGCACTGCTGCGCGACATCGACTCGCTCGGCGTAGTTCTTCGGTTGAGTCACCGTCACGCCCACGCGGGCATTCGATTCCATCTTCCAGCCGTCGGTCGGATGGGCCTCGCGCACATAGACGCCGAGGAACACCGCGTCTTCCTTGAACCGGCG
>Ga0114966_10000939_pt1 | contig 27434 bp, 7 predicted proteins | sample M_130207_XF_Meta_FD_87029 | JGI IMG/M metagenome (GOLD analysis project Ga0114966, IMG submission 87029) | Freshwater microbial communities from Lake Montjoie, Canada to study carbon cycling - M_130207_XF_MetaG | ecosystem: Environmental > Aquatic > Freshwater > Lake | place: Lake Montjoie... | reverse complement strand
TCGATGTTGATGGTCTGGTCGTTTTTCTCAGTGGCAGTGACGTTCCCACGATGCAGGAGGCTGCCGTGTTTGCCGGTGACATACCACCCCCCCATCGCTCGCTGAATGGCGTGGTGGTATCCACGACGGTGCTGCCCTGGCTCATGATGGGATGGCCTTCGGGGCCGGGAAACACGGAGCGCACGATGACGCCGGGCACCTCGGGCGTGAAGGGGCCGCCGTGGCAGCTCAGACAACTGTTGTCGCGTTGAAAGTGCAGCGGCTTCTGCGGTGCTTCGTATGGATCGAGCAAATAGAAGATGGGACCGAGCTTCGGATCGATGGTGGAGACTTCGATGCTACCGCCGAGGCAGTAGCCGACGTAGGCGTTGTCGCCGAAATAAACGACGCGTGGAGTTTGTGGATTGATGCGGTCGTTCTGCTTGCTGGTTTTGGAGAACACCATGACCTGTGATTCGATTGGGATGTCGAATTGCTTCATCACATCGCGCAAGATGCTCCAGGCATCGGTGCGGTCGATCTTCACTTTTCCAGCGGTCATGAGGCGTTCGAGACGTTGCGTGGCATCGTTGGGCTCGGTGTCAGAATAGCGGATGGGAGCGTTTTCGTATTCGTCTTCGGCCAGCAAAGCAGCGCCGGAGAGCGAGAGAATGATCAGGCTCGTTTGAAAGAGGTGATTCATGGTTGGGGAAGCAGAATATGGCTCATGTGAACGCCATCCTTGCCGGTGACGAGGTCGCGCAGGGTGTGGCGGTCGAGTGCTTCATAGAAAGCGTTCACCGCCTGGGCCAGGGCACCTTTGAGGCGGCAGGAGCCGTTGATGGGACAGGTGTTGTGCTGTTTGTCGAAGCACTCGACGATGAACGGGGTGTCCTCGGTGCGGCGCACGACCATGCCGACGCGGATGTCCTCAGCCTTCATGCCAAGGGCAATGCCGCCACCGCGACCCCGGCGGGTTTCGAGGTAGCCGAGCTTGGCAAGATAGTTCACCACCTTGACGAGGTGATGACGCGAGATGTCGTAGGCCTCGGCGACTTCACTGAGAGAAAACGATTCACCCTTGAGCGCTGCAAACATGAGCACGCGCAGAGAGTAATCGGTGAAGAGGCTGAGTTTCATGCCGATTTTACGAGGGCATCGGGGCAAACTTGCACGCAGCGTGCATGTTTAACGAGTGCACGCCAAAGGAAGCGCACTGGCAGGCAGAATCGGCGCAATGCTGGCACGAAAAAGCCCGGAGACTGGCTCCGGGCTTTCGCGACTTCGTTCCTGTGAGAACGGAGATTAATGCTTGTGGGCAGCAGGCGTGGCGCTGCAGCAGGACTGGGCAGGAGCAGAGCAGCAGGAGGATTGTTTCTTGGCAAAAGGGCAGGTTTTGCAACTGCTCAGCGTGAGGCTGGTGGCGATGAGGGCGAGGGTGATGACTGCTTTCATGATGATGTGTGGTGTGAGTGAACTGTGATTGATTTGGGCGATGATATGAAAAAACCCGGAGGGACTGCCTCCGGGCTTCGTGGGTGAAATTGAATCACCGGAGAACAGATCAGCCTTCCTTGAGGGATTCCACTTTCTTGTGGGAGCTGACGGCGGTCACTTTTTTGCCGACGAGTTTGTCAGCGCCAGTGACGGCAGCGGTGAGGGTAAGTTTGACGTCTTTGCCGCCAGCGTCGATGACGATAGACTTGGCATCAGCGTCAACGGACTTGAGCTTGCCGCTGGTGGTTTCGGTTTTGCCGCAGCCAGCGAAAGCGGAAGCGGAGAGGCCAATGACGGCGAGGGTGGTGAGGATGGATTTCATGTTGGGATGGTATGGTTAGCTTTCCGTCACGGAAGTGACCGGGCGGATTTGCGTGCATTCAAAACGAGAGTGGGGTGTCCCTACAATCAAAAAATGTGGGGTATTTGAAAAAAGCTCGTCACAGTGCCCCGGCCTGTGCCACGCTCCACGGATGAAACCCAACGCGCTTTTCCTTCATTTAGGCCTGTTTCTGCTACTGGCAGTGACGGGTATGGCCCATCCGCTGCCGGACGTGGCGGTGCGGGCAAACTTTGAGCAAAACGGTGACTGGATGCTCCAGATCGAGATCGATCCGCGCAGCTTTGAGCCCGATCCAAACGTGGCTCCCTACCTCACCAATGCTGATCTGGGCGTCACCGCACCGGAGCAAAAGGAAAAGCTGAAGGACAAGGCACGTGAGTACATCAAGCGTGTGCTCGAGGTCGTGCTCGATCCCGTGGTGGAGGTGAAGCCTGACTTCACGTGGGATTTCACCACCATGGAGAATGTGCCGCTCAAGCAGCCAGAGGATCCGGTCATGCTCACGGGCACTTGGAAGGGCAAGATACCTGACGGAACGACGGGTTATTCGATCAAAGCGCTGCCAACCGGAACGCTCAGTGTGCTGTATCACAACACGGCGCTCGGCAAGAAGGTAGAGCGCTATCAAATCCTCTTTCCCGGTGAGAACAGCTATGTGCTGGATCTGAAAACGTTCACGCCACGGACGAAGGCTCCACCGCTGATCACGGCGGAATCGGTTCAAGCCGTGACCGGTGGCGATCCCATGTGCCCAATGTGTGAGGCTGCGAGCGGAGGTGGCTACACCTTGCCAGCCGTGGTCTCGGTGGTGCTCATCGTGCTGTTGGTCACCTGGCTGCGAAAGAAACGCCAAGCCTAGCTGCTGCGACGAACTTCCATTTGCGCCGTCATCGCGTCCGCGTAAATGCCGCGCGTGAAACAGGCATTTGTATTGGGCGCAGGAATGGGTGAACGGCTTCGGCCACTGACGGAACAGCTTCCGAAACCGCTCGTGCCGGTGTTTCACCGGCCGTTGATCACCTATGCTTTTGATCATCTTCGCTCAGCAGGCATTCAGCGTTTCGTGGTGAATACACATCACCTTCCCACGGCGTATGCACAGGCTTTTCCTGAGCAAAGTTATCAGGGCACGCCGATTCAATTCCGCAACGAAAGTCCTGTGCGCCTCGAAACGGCGGGTGGCATTGCCAACGTGCGCGATCTGCTCGGGAACGAACCCTTTCTCGTCTATAACGGCGACATTTTGACCGACCTGCCGCTCAAGCCGCTGCTCATGGAGCATCGTGAAAACGGCAATCTCGTGACGCTGGTGCTGCGCAGCCATGGGCCATCGCTGCACATCGCGTTTGACCCTCGTCGTGGTCGCGTCACTGACATCCGCAACAAACTCGGCACCGGCGACGAAGGGAAATATCTCTTCACCGGCATCTACGCCTGCGATCCGGCGGTTCATGACTGGATCACGCCCGGCAAGGTTGAATCCGTCATTCCGATTTTCCTCAATATGATTCGTGAAGGAGCCAAGATCGGTGCGGTGGTGATCGACGACGGCAGTTGGTGGGATTTGGGCAGTCGCACGGCTTATCTATCCGCGCACTCGGCATTGAATGGCATGTATGGTCCGGCCATTGATCCTGCGGCACAGATCGAAGCTGGGGCCGTGTTGCGTGGCATCAATGTCATTGGTGCCGGTGCGGTGATCGAATCAGGTGCACAACTTGAGGACACCATCGTTTGGCCGGGCGGGCGTGTCGCCAGTGGTTCGGTGTTGAAGCGTTGCATCGTCCGCAGTGGCATCACGGCCACGGGTTCGCGCGAAGATGCAGACTTTTAGATAGCTGAACCTTACCAAGGCTTGCTCTGATTCAGCATCAGCGGGGTCTCGCGGATGAGGAAGAGGCCGTGGAAGGCGTTTTGGAGCGGTGCTGCCGTGGATTCGCCGGTCTGGACATGCCAGGTGGGTGGCGTGGTGCTGCTGTCGAGATAGAAGCTGGTGTAGCTGCTGGAGTCGGGTGTGGTATCGCCGTTCCAGAGGCGCAAGCGATCGGCGGTGTCAGCGGTGATGCCGGAACGCAGGCCGGTGACAGGTGCAGCGAGGTCCACCGGCCAGCCGGTGGCGATGAGTTGGGTGCCAGCGGCCAGCGGCAGAGCGAAGTCGGTGCTGCGGACTTCACCGGTGAAGGTGCGGGTGATTTCAGTGCCGCGCACTTGAACCATGGCGGCTTCGTGGGGTGCAAAGGGCCGTGAATTCATGCTGAGCGTGCCATTGGTCCAGCCGCTGCTGCTGAGCCACAGGGTGCTGAAGGCATTGGTGGCCGTGTCGAAGAAGAGGGCGCGGTCAGCTTCGTTCGAGGTGCTGCCAGCGGTGAAGAGGTCTGCGGGAAGAAGATCGCTTAGGGTGTGGTGCGGGCGAATGGCGATGCGGCTGCCGGTGAGTGCAGTGCCGGTCGATTGAAGTGTAAGCGTTTTGCCGGAGCTGGCGGTGGCATCGATTTCAAAGCGCTGGCCGGCGAGCGTGCCATCGAGCACTTCGAGGAAGTAGGAGCCGCTGGTGAGGGTGATGCTGACAGGCAGCGTGAGTTCATTGCCACTGACACTGCTGACACGACCGATGAAGAGGGCAGGCTTCAGCAGCGGCATGCTGAAGGTGCGCGTGCCGGTAGCGAAGGTTTGGCGGCTCCAGGCTTGAACCGTGGAGGTGGTGGTGGGTTCAGCGGTGCCGTTGCGATCGGCATCAAGTTCGACTTTGAGGCGGATGAAGCCGGTTTGGACGCCTGCGAAGAGGGCGGCTTGATCAATGTCGGCGTAGCGGCGTGTCACGGTGCCGTCGGCATTGAAGGTGGCAGCAGCCGCGATCGCGAGTGGTTGCCATGGGGACTGCACGAGATCAGCGGTGGCCTCAAGCGTGAAGCGCAGGTCTTCGCGGCCATCGGCTGGGCGGGTGAGGATGGCGCTGAGCGTGCCGGTGACGTTGTCCTGCGTGATAGCGAAGCGACTGAAGTCAGCACCGCTCTGTGGATTGGTGCCAAGCGCGTATTCAAGCAGATTGGTGCGGCCATCGGCATCGGGATCGTCACCAGAGGCTCCCGTGCCGCTGGTTTGGCTCCATTGGGCGAAGGTTGTGGCCGTTGTCGTTGTCGTCGTGGTGGCGGGCAGGGTGCGAGTCATGCTCATGCCGTTGGCAAAGCCGCCGCCGGAAGCGATGAGGCCGAGATCGCGCGTGAGATCGACGGAGGCATCCGTCGCGTCATCGGTGCTGCCTTCAAAGCCGGACTCATCGGCACCGGCGGGACACAAGCCGGGGCGCAGAGAGAAGACGGTCGTGCTGGCTCCCGTGGTGGCAGGCGTAGCGGCGGTGAGGAGGTCTTGACCGACGTTGTCATCACCCGCGATGGCACTGGTCATCGGGACGAGACCGTTGAGCGGCATGCCAGTGGCAAATTGTGATGCAGGCAGATGCAGGAAGTGGCTGACGGGATTGAGGCCTTCGATGAGGAAGCGGCCTTTGTGGTCCGTGATGGCGGCACCTACCGGCGCGGTGACGCCCACCGTGCTGCCTTGGGTATAAATCTGCACATACACTCCTTCGACGCCTTCTTGCTCATCATAGGTGCCGTCATTGTTGAAGTCGATGAAGACGACATTGCCGACGGAGAAGCTGTTCCAAAGACCGAAGTCGATGGTGAGATTGGTTTCAGTGTCGGTATCGCCATCAGTGATGGATTCGGCTCCGCCGGTGAGATTGAAGACGGGGCTGAAGAGTGGTGTGCCAGAGCCACCGGGCTGTGAGCCGTCGTTGTTATTGTCCACGTCGTTATCCGTGGTCGCTGGGGTGCCGCCGCTGAGGGCGTATATGGCTGGGGACGTGACTTTGACGAAGTAGTTGCCCGCAGGAAGGGCGCTGAAGAGATAAGCGCCACTGGAAGTGGTGGTGAAGTCGCTACCGACTTGAGTATCAGCCGCACCCGCAGTGCCGCCGATGGCGTTGTCACTACCGGGATTGAAGAGCTGCACGAGTGCTCCTGAGACGCCGGGTTCGCCGCTGTCTTTGATTCCATTGTTGTTGGTGTCTTCAAAGACGAGATTACCCACGGAGAAGGTGCGCACGACGATGGTGTAGGCGAGTGTGGCGGTGCAACCGTTCGCATCCGTGACCAGCACCGTGGCGGTGAAGGAGCCGGCGACAGTCGGCGTGCCGGTGATGGCGCCGCTAGTGGCAAGCGAGAGGCCGGTGGGCAGTGCGCCGCTTTGCACGCTGTAGGTGTAGGCTGATCTGCCACCGCTGGCGGTGATGGTTTGGCTGTAAGCAGCACCTAGATAGGCCGTCGGCAGTGTAGGCGTCAGTGTGATGGTGGGGCAGACGATGCTGACGATGTAGTCTTCGATTTCACCATTGGCACCGGTGCTGGTCGGTGTGGTGGCGGCGCTGTCGGTGAAGCGGAAGCGAGCTCCGCGCTGGGCTCCGATACTGACGGGCATCGGTGCAGTGAAATTGATGAAGACGATCTGTTGTGCGGCGTTGGCGGGCACGGCGGCGTTGTAAATGCGCTCGCCGCCAGCAGTGGCGATATCGACGTTGTTAAAGGTGCCGTTGTTGTCGAAGTCGATCCACGCTTGGAGCTGGCGGCCTGCGGTGTTGTTGTTGAAGACGCTCACCGGAATGCTGACGCTGGCACCTGCGGTGATGCTGGCTGGCATGGTGACGCCGTCTTCGTCATCGGCGCTGCCAGTGTTGGTGATGTCATCACCGGAGGCGGTGGCGTTGGTTGTGGCGGAGTTTTCGGCATCCACGGTGGCACCCATGCGGAGATTGGTGCTGAAGAGACTGCTGGCAGTGGTCGTCTGCGCACCGGCACCGTTCCAGTCACCGAAGTCCGTATTCGGTAGCGGAGTCAGCGTGTAGGCCTGTGAGCCAAAGCAGCCATTGATGTCGGTAGCGCGGATGGTGAAGGTCTGGCTGGTGGTGTTGGTCGGTGTGCCGGAAATGATGCCGGTGGTGCCGTTGAGGGACAATCCGGTGGGCAGTGGTCCTGGATTGACGGAGTAAACCAGTGTGCCGCTGCCGCCACTGGCTGCGATGGTTTGCGAGTAGCTGGCACCGACGGTCGGCACAGCGAGTGGTGCGGCGGTCGTGACCGTGATGACCGGGCAGTTGATGGTGACCATGATGTCTTAGACTTCGCCAGAGCCTGCGGCACCGATGGAGGTTGGGTTTTGTACATCGGTAAACCGCACGCGCATGCCGCGCTGGCCGGGGATGGCGGTGATGGGCGGAGTGAAATTGATCGTCTGGCCGATGCCATTGGTGCCTGTGGCCACGAGCGTGTTGGTGGCGATCTGCTCACCGGCATCAGCAAAGGAGCCGTTGTTGTTGTAGTCGATCCACGCGTTCAAGTAGGCCGCTGCACCACTCAAATTGGTCGTCAGCACTGTAGCGGACCCAGCGACGGCGGGTGTATAGCCGGCTGCTAATGTTACGCCGTCTTCGTCATCACTGGCCGTGATGTCATCCCCAGTCGCTGTGGCATTGAGAGTCGATACAAACTCGGTGTCGGTCAGAGTTCCGATGCGCAGATTGGCGCTGAAGAGGCTGGAGGCATTGGCAGCGCCACTCCAGTCGCCGAAGTCCGTGGTCGGCAGGATGATGCTTGTGGCGTAATCTTCGACTTCGCCATTGCCAGCGAGTCCCACGGACGACGGGTTATTGGTGTCAGTGAAACGCACACGCACGCCCGCCGTGCCGAGAGCTGCGTTCACGGGTATGGTGAAGTTGATCGTCTGATTGCCGCTGATCGTATTTTTGGCAATGGCAAGGTTGTTTGCGATCTGCTCACCGGCATCGGTCAGCACGCCATTGCGGTTGAAGTCGATCCAGGCACTGAGGCGGGCAGCTCCGCCCGAGGTATTGGTGACATTCACGGTGATGGTTCCGGGCGCGCCCTGGGTCATGGTGGCGGGAACGGTCGCTCCATCTTCATCATCGGTGCCGTCCAGGTCATCAGCGGTGGCTGCGGCATTGATTGTGCTGCTAGGCTCGGTATCCACAAGCGTTCCCATGAAGATGGTGTTCACCATGGTGCTGCCGGCACTGGCAAAGCTGGCGAAGTCTCCGTAATCAATGGGGGACTGAACCTCAATGAGGTGATCTTCCACCTCGCCATTACCGCTGCTGCCGACGGAGCCGGGCGAGTTGGTGGAGGTTAGACGCACACGCACGCCGATGTTGCCGATGTAGGCCGTCGCTGGGGCGGTGAAGTTCACTGTGCGGGTGGCATTGGCGGTGCCATTGGCGATCAGGGTATTCGTGGCCACTTGCTCGCCAGCGTCGGTGAGCACGCCGTTGTTGTTGAAGTCGATCCACACATTCATGTAGGCGCTGGAGCCGCTGGTGTTTGTCACCCGCACGGACATGGAGCCGGCGGCTCCTTGGACGACGCCTGGTAACGTGGCGCCGTCTTCGTCGTTCACTCCAGTGAGGTTGTCTCCCGTGGCGGTCACGTCGGTCGTGGCGGCATATTCGGCATCGATCAAAGTCCCCACGAACAGATTCGCGACAGCCGCACTGCTTGCGCTGCCAAACAGGGAGTAATCGCCGTAATCCATCGCCGTGAGCAGGCTAAAGTCGATGGTGTTGTCGATGTCGATGCCGCCGCTGACGAGATTGCCCGGCTCCTTGCCTACCGCCAGATCGAACACCGGGCTATAGACCGAGGTGCTTCTGCCGCCGGGCTGTGCGCCGTTGTTGTCGTTATCGACCCCATTGTCTGTCGTGACGACAGTGCTGCTGGCAAAGGAGTAAAGCGTGGGAGGAATGACGCAGATGAAATACTTGCCTTGGAGTTGGTTGGTGAAGCTGTAGATACCCGAGCCAGTGGTCGTGGTGGTGGCAACCAAGGTGTCCGCAGCCAGTCCGGTGCCACCAATGGCATTGTCGCTACCGGGAGTCCAGAGCTGTGCCGTGACTCCGCCGATGCCGCTTTCGGTAACGTCTTTGAGTCCATTGTTGTTGGCATCATTCCAGACCAGATTTCCGGCACTCACGGCCTGAGAGACGCCAAACCTGGCATTCACGAGGCCATTGTTAACGATGGAGACCGCGAGTCTGCCATTCACGGTGCCATCACTGCCAACACCTGAGCCGAGGAACTCACCCGTGTTCATCCAGCCCGCAGGCAAGTCAGCCACCGGTGCGGCACCACCCAGACTGCCGGACGTGGTGCTCAGGACGACGGTATAGGCCGTGTTTGCGGCGGCACCGGCGAGGATGAAGGTGCCGTCATCCTTGACCGGGAAGGAGTCCACCAGATTGCCCGCACCATCCACGAGCAACGCAAACAGGGTGCCGCCTACATTGGAACCGATTCCGTCCACGGTGCTGTTGGTCAGTCCATTGGTGTCTTCATACACAATGCCTTTCACACCCAAGGACAAGACAGAGGATGAGATGCCTTCGGACAAGTCGTCGTACAAGATTCCAGTTCCTTTGGGCAAATTGCCGACCTTAACCGTAGCAGGGACTAGAGTATCATAATCATCCAGTCGGCAAATTGTCGCGCCGCTGGATGACAAGCCGTACATCCGTGTGACACCGCCTACACCTGCAATTTGCAGGGCACCTTCTGATGCCCTCGGAATCTTCCCGTCGATGACCACACTTGTGGCGGCAGGCCCAGTCGGGTTAAAGCCATTGGTCATGTATTGAGTGAATAGAGTGTTGGTTGTGTTGCCCACCGCTGTGGACGTGACCAAAAATCCGTCTTGAGGGCGGATCACAAAGTCACCACCGCCAAAGGTCTGGGTCATGTGGAAGAAGTTGGGATAATCATTGAAGGCAGGGGTTTTGAGTCCCGTGCCTGCCGTATTCAGACGCCAGGCGACCATGTTGTCATTGTTTTGACCGCCGCCGTAGTAATCCCCGGCATAGTATGCAGCACGAGGGAAGGCACCTGAACCAGCCGCTGATGAATTGGGCGTGCCCGTATTGAATGGAATGTTGGAAAGGTTGGATCCTGTGACCGCCTGATAACTCCAGGTCTTGGTGACATTGTCATAGTAGGCGGTGTTGAGCTGGAAGTTATAGCCGGTCGATCCTGATGCTGAAGTGGAGTTCCAGTAAAAGCGCCGATTCAACCAATCCAACGCCAAGCCGTTCATATACGCGCTCGTGGCACTGCCGTTGAAGCCAGGCGTGATGGCGCTCAAATTGAGAATGCCTTGAAGGACCGAAACGGTTGGGGTCGTCGAGGCGGGATTGTAAATGGAGACTTCGTCCAAATACCAGGTCCCGTTGTTATTACGGATCGCATAGAAGTAATCTCTGAAGTTGGAGGATGGGGCGACGATCGTGGAGGCGAAGTCCTCCACTTCGCCAGTGCCGCTGGCACCGACGGGACCTGGAGCTGAGACCGAGGTCAGGCGGAAGCGCATGCCGATGGTGCCGAGGGTTGCCGTGGCTGGCACATCAAAGAAGAAGGTCTGGTAGTCACTGGTGGTGCCGGTGGGCACCACGATATTGGTGAGGATCTGTTCATCGATGTCTGTCAGCGCACCGTTGTTATTGAAATCAGCATAGCCGTTCAGGTAAGCGGGTGCACCGCTGAGATTCGTCAGATTGACGGTCACAGCGACACCTGCCTGACCACGAACCATGATCGCTGGGACCGTAGTGCCGTCTTCATCGTTGATGTTGTTGAGGTCATCCCCAGTCGCTGCGAGGTTTGTGAACGCTGTGAACTCGGCATCCGTGAAGTCACCCATCATGAGGGTGCTGGAAAGCTTGCTGCTGGCATCCTGGAAGAGGGTGAAGTCACCATGGTCTTCAGGTTCCGCGATGCCGATTCTGTAGTCTTCGACTTCACCCGCGCCAGATGCACCCGTGCTACCAGGATTGGCGATGGACGTTAAACGGAAGCGTGCGGCGACGGTGGCCACTGCAGCATTGGATGGCACGTTGAAACTCAACGACCGGTTGGCAGCGCTGGTGCCAGTCGCTATCACCTCGTTAAAGACGATTTGTTCGCCGGCATCGGTGAGCAAGCCGTTATTGTTGAAGTCGATCCAGCCGTTCAGATAAGTATCAATACCGCTCGTGTTGGTGACGTTGACGGTCACGCTCAGTCCCGTTTGACCTTGAATGAGACCCATTGGCAGTGTCACGCCATCTTCATCGTCGGAGCCAGTGATGTCATCGCCCGTAGCGGTGGCATTGGCCGTCTGTGTGTATTCGTAATCGATGAGCGCTCCCATTTTTACCGTGGTGTCCCTGATGCTGCTGGCGCTGGCCAGGGTGCTGAGATCGCCGAAGTCGATGCTAGGAGCTGGAGTGATGCTGTAGGAGGCGCTGGTGCCGACGCAGCCATACGCATCGGTCGCGCTAATGGTGAAGGTGGCTGTGGCGGAGATGGTGGGAGTGCCACTGATCACACCGGTGCTCGGATTGAGAGTAAGACCGGTCGGCAGCGCGCCACTGGCAACGGCAAACACAAACGGAGCGGTGCCTGCCGATGGCGTGATGGTCTGCGTATACGCGGTAGTGATAAAGGCTGCAGTTACACTCGCCGGATTGATCGTGATCGCTGGGCAACTCATCGCAAAGGTCAACGCAAGAGTCGTAGCACAACCATTGGCATCGGTGGCACGCACGGTGACCAATCTGCTCATAGCAGCCGTTGGCAGGCCGCTGACGACGCCAGCGGTGCTGAGCGATAGACCGGTGGGGAACGTGCCGCTGGCGGTGGACCAGGTGTAAGGGCCGGTGCCGCCGCTGGCGGTCAAGGTTTGGCTGTAGGCGGTGCCCACCGTGCCTGGGGCGGGTGATGCGGGTGTGATCGTGATCGCCGGGCAAATTTGCAGGCTGATGACCTGCGTGCCCTGGCAGCCGTAGGCATCGGTGGTGCGCACGGTGATGCTGGTGGCGGGGCTGGCGGCTGCTGTGGGTGTGCCGCTGATCACGCCGGTGGTGACGTTGAGGGTGAGACCCGTTGGAAGCGTGCCTGCCGTGACGGTCCATGCGGTATAGGGTGCGGTGCCACCGCTGGCGCTCAATGCTTGCGTGTAGGCGGTGTTGATGAGGCCCTGCGTGGCGGTAGTGGGTGTGATGCTGATCGGCAAGCACACCGGGGTGAACGTGTAGGCTTGGTTGCCGGTGCAACCATTGGCGTCGGTGGCACGGATGGTGAAGTTGGCCACGGAAGCGCTGGTCAATGTGCCGGAGAGCACTCCTCCCGTGCTCAACGTGAGTCCTGAGGGCAGTGCGCCTGCGCTGACGGCATAACCATAAGGTCCGGTGCCGCCTGCAGAGGTGATGGTCTGCGAGTAAGCGGCGCCGACAGTGCCGTTGGACACGTTGGTTGGGGAAAGGATGATCGCGGGGCAATTGATCGTCATCATGGTGTCTTCCACTTCACCGATGCCAGCAGCACCGACGGATGTTGGGTTCTGCACATCGGTGAACCGCACGCGCATGCCGCGCTGACCGGGGATGGCGGCGGCGGGGACGGTGAAGTTGATCGTTTGAGTCACGCCGTTGGTGCCGTTGGCCACGAGCGTGTCGGTGGCGATCTGTTCACCGGCATCGGCAAAGGAGCCGTTGTTGTTGAAGTCGATCCAGGCATTCAGATACGCGGCTGCGCCGCTGAGGTTGGTGGTGACCACCGTGACGGATGAAGCGGCGCTGAGGTTGTAGCTGGCGGCCAGCGTGACGCCGTCTTCGTCATCACTGCCGACGATGTCATCGCCCGTGGCGGTGGCGTTGCGAGTGGAGACGTATTCGGTTTCGGCGATCGAACCCATGCGCAGGTTCGAGCTGGCGATGCTGGAGGCATCGGCGGCTCCGCTCCAGTCACCAAAGTCGGTGATCGGCACGGCGATGGTGGTCACATAGTCTTCGACTTCACCATTGCCCGAGTTGCCGGTGATGCCCGGGGTGCTGGTGAGACGGAAGCGCATGCTGATATTGGCCCCGGTGATGGCCGTGGCAGGGACGGTGAAGTTGAGTGGGATGCTGCCATTGCTGGTGCCGGTGGCGACGTTGGTGTTGGTGGCGATTTGTTCACCCGCATCGAGTACGTCGCCGTCGTTGTTGAAGTCGATCCACGCATTGAGGAACGCCGCCGCACCCGTGGTGTTGGTCGCGGTGACGGTGATCGTGCCGGGAGCGCCTGCCGTCAGAGTCGGGATGTTGACACCGTCTTCGTCATCGATGCCGGTGTTGTCATCGCCACTGGCCGTGGCATTGAGCGTGGACACGAACTCCGTATCGGCCGCCGCCGTGCCGAGGAACAGTGCGGCGACAACCGTGCTGCTGGCGCTGCCGAGCACGCTGCTGTCACCATAATCCAACGGCGGGTTGGCGATGCTCACGATGTAGTCTTCCACTTCACCATTGCCACTGACGCCGGTGGCGCCCGGTGTGGCGGTGGAGGTCAGGCGGAAGCGTGCGCCGAGATTGGTCACCGTCAGTGCCGTCGCTGGCACGGTGATGTTAAGGTTCTGCGTGATGTTGTTGCTGCCGGTCGGGATGCTGACATTGCTGGCGATCTGTTCACCGGCATCGAGCAAGTCGCCATCGTTGTTGTAGTCGATCCAGGCATTGAGATTGACGGCCGCGCCACTCGTATTCGTAACGAGCACGGGGATCGTCGCAGGTGCTCCGGCCATCAGTGATGGGAACGTGACGGCGTCTTCGTCATCACTGCCGGTGATGTCATCACCTGTCGCTGTGGCATTACGGGTGGAAAGGAACTACACATCGGTGAGCGCACCGAGTTTGATCGTGCCCACGACCGTGCTGGTGGCATCGGCAAAACTCAGATGGTCACCGAAGTCGGTGGTCGGCACGGCGATGGAGATCACGTAGTCTTCCACTTCACCCAAGGTGCCCATGACTCCCGTGGCACCCGGTGCGGCGGTGGTGGTCAGACGGAAGCGCACACCGACACTCACGCCAGTCAACGCGGTGGCAGGTGCGGTGACGCTCGGCGTGATGGTGGTGTTGCTGCTGCCATTGGCGACATTGGCGTTGGTGATGACTTGCTCGCCAGCGTCGAGCACGTCGCCGTCATTATTAAAGTCGATCCAGGCGTTGAGGAACGCTCCTGCGCCGGTCGTGTTGGTCACCACGACGGGCACCGTCAGGGTTTGACCGGCGATGATCGTCGGCAGCGTGACACCATCTTCGTCATCGCTGGCGGTGATGTCACCACCGGTGGCCGTGGCATTGGTGGTGGCGGCAAACTCGGCATCAATGAGCGCACCGAGACGCAGCGTGGTATCCGCCGCATTGCTGGCACTGCCAAAGCTGGCGAAGTCACCGAAGTCGGTCGTCGGGCTGGCGATATTAACAATGTAGTCTTCGACTTCACCATTGCCGCTGGCTCCGGTCGGGCCTGGAGTCGTGGAGGAAGTCAACCGCACACGCACCGGCAGGTTCACACCCGTCGTCGCGGTTGCTGGCACGGTGATGGCGATGTTTTGCGTGATGTTGTTGCTACCCGTGGCGATGCTGACGTTGTTGGCGATTTGTTCACCGGCATCAGCCAGCGAGCCGTTGTTGTTGTAGTCGATCCAGGCATTGAGATTGACCGCCACGCCGCTCGTGTTGGTCACCAGCACCGGGATGGTCGCTGGCGCACCGGCGATCATGCTTGGGAGGGTCACCGCGTCTTCATCGTCCACGCCGGTGGTGTCATCACCGGTGGCGGTGGCATTGCGCGTGGAGAGGAACTCGGTGTCGGTGAGCGCACCGAGCTTGATCGTGGCGATCTGCGTGCTGCTGGCATCGGCCAGGCTGGCGTGGTCACCAAAGTCGGTGGTCGGTGCCGCAATGGTCACGGCATAATCTTCGATTTCACCAGCGAGACCATTGGTGCCGGTAGGGCCAAGACCGCTCGGTGCCGACAGACGGAAGCGCAGGCCGAGGCTCACACCGGTCGTCGCAGTAGGCGGCACGGTGACGCTCAGATTGGTCACCGCATTGACCGCTCCGGTGGCGATCAAGATGTTGCTGGCCACCTGCTCGCCGGAGTCGGAAAGCACGCCGTTGTTGTTGAAGTCGATCCACGCATTGAGGAACCCATCGGCTCCGGTGCCGTTGCTGATGGTCAGTGGGATGGTCACCGTTTGCCCGGCGATCATCGCAGGCACCACCACGCCGTCTTCGTCATCACTGGCGGTGATGTCATCGCCGGTGGCCGTGGCGTTGCGGGTGGACACGAACTCCGTGTCAACGAGCGCACCCATGCGCAGGAACGGGTTCACGCCTTGGGAAGCATCCGCAAAGTCGAGATCGTCACCAAAGTCCGTCGTCGGTGCGGCGATGGTCACAATGTAATCTTCCACTTCACCATTGCCGACGAGTCCCGTCGCTGCAGCACCACTGGTGCTCGTCAGACGGAAGCGTGCGCCGAGGTTCACACCGGTCAGCGCACCCGCTGGCACCGTGATGCTGAGGTTCTGCGTGATGTTGTTGCTGCCGGTGGCGATGCTCACATTGGTGGCGACCTGTTCACCGGCATCGGTGAGCACGCCGTTGTTGTTGTAATCGATCCAGGCATTGAGGAACACCGCCGCTCCGCTCGTATTGGTGACGAGCACCGGGATCGTCGCTGGTGCACCGGCCATCATGCTCGGGAAGGTGACGCTGTCTTCGTCATCCGTGGCCGTGTTGTCATCGCCCGTTGCCGTGGCGTTGACGGTTTGCACAAACTCGGTGTCGAGCAGCGCGCCGAGCTTCATTGTGGCCACCACCGTGCTGCTGGCACTGCCAAAGCTGGTGAAGTCACCAAAGTCCGTCGTTGGAGCCGCGATGGTCACGACATAATCTTCCACCTCACCCAAACCACCTGCACCCGTGGCTCCAGGGTTGTTCAGTGCGGTGATACGCACCCGCACGCCGAGTGGTGTCGCGGTGTTAGCCGTCGCTGGCACGGTGATGTTGAGATTGGTCACCACATTGGTGCTCAGGTTGGCCACGGCGGTGTTGGTGGCGATTTGTTCACCCACATCGCCAAACACGCCATTGTCGTTGTAGTCGATCCAGGCATTGAGGAAGGCCGCCGCACCGGTGTTGTTGGTCACCGTGACTGGAACGGTCGCCGGAGCACCCGCGGTCATCGCCGGGATCGTCACACCGTCTTCATCGTCATTGCCGGTGACGTCATCGCCCGTCGCTGTCACATTGCGTGTCGAGGCATACTCCGTATCGACCAGCGCACCGAGGCGCAGGTTCGTGCTGGCCGTGTTGGAGACGTCGGCATAATCGCTGTGGTCACCGAAGTCGGTGAGCGGCGCGAGAATGACAATCGGATGATCTTCCACTTCACCGATGCCGACAAGACCGGTTGGAGCAGGGCTGGCCGTGTCCGTGATGCGGAAGCGCGTGCCCAGGCTCGTCGCTGCCGTCACCGCGTTGGTCGGCACGTTGAAGTTGAGATTGATGATGCTGTTGGTCAACCCAGTCGCCACGCTGACGTTGGTGGCGACCTGCTCGCCTGCATCCAGCAGGGAACCGTTGTTGTTGAAGTCGATCCACGCATTGAGGAAGGCCGCGCTGCCCGTGGTGTTGGTCACCGTGACCGGCAGCGTCACAGGCTGACCCGCGGTGACCGATGGGAAGCTCAGACCGTCTTCGTCATCACTGCCAGTCAGGTCATCACCATCCGCATTGGCAGTCTTGGTGGCAGATCCTTCCACATCCACCGTCGCACCGAGACGCAGCGCATTGCTTGCGGTGCTCATGGCATCGGCAAAGTCGAGTTCATCACCAAAGTCCGACGTCGGCAGGGCGATGGTGGTCACATAATCTTCCACTTCACCATTGCCCACGAGTCCAACCGAAGTCGGCGTGATGACACTGGTCAAACGCACGCGCACACCGGCCGTGCCAAGGCTGGCAGCCACTGGAGCGGTGAAGTTGATCGTCTGATTGGCATTCGAAGTCCCCGTGGCGATGCTGGTGTTGGTGGCGATTTGTTCACCCGCATCCGTGAGCACCCCGTTGCGATTGAAGTCGATCCACGCATTCAAATACGCCACCGCACCACTCGTGTTGGTCACATTGACCACCACACTCCCCGCCGCCCCCTGCGCAATGCTCACCGGCACCGTCGCACCGTCTTCATCGTCCGTGCCATCCAGGTCATCACCCGTCGCGGTTGCGTTGGTGGCATCCGAGCCTTCTGAATCGACCGATCCACCCATACGCAGAGTGGCGATGGATGTGCTGCTGGCGCTTGGGAAGCTGCTGAAGTCGCCGAAGTCCGTGTTGGCGATGATGTTGGTGGTCACATCTTCGACTTCGCCATTGCCATCTGATCCATCTGGCCCTGGGGTCGCTGTGCTTGTCAGGCGAGTGCGCACACCGACAGTGCCAACCTTGACGATAGCCGGTGTGGTAAAGGCCACGACTTTGTTGGAGTTCGAAGTCGCCGTGGCGATGACGGTATTGATCGCCACTTGCTCACCTGCATCGGTCAGGTCGCCGTTGCCGTTGAAATCGATCCAGACATTGAGATAAGCGCTGGCACCGGAGGTATTGGTCACGTTCACCGTCATCGAGCCCGCTGTTCCCTGGGTGATGTTGGCCGGCATGGTCACGCCATCCTCATCGTCTGAACCCGTGGTGTCATCACTGGTGGCGGTGGCGTTGGTTGCTGCTCCACCTTCCACATCGGTCAGCGTACCAATTTTCAGCGTCGCAAGCAAGGTGCTGCTGGCCGGAAGGAACAAATTGTAGTCGCCGAAATCCATGGTTGGGGCGGCAATGGCCACGAGGTAATCTTCGATTTCACCCATTCCACCCGTGCCAGAGAATCCTGGTGTGGTGACGCTCGTCAGTCGCACCCGCACACCGCGATTTGCGCCCACAGAAGCTCCCACAGGCACGGTGAATGTTAGATTGATCGTGGATCCATTCGTGCCAGCGGCGACGAGCACATCAGAGGCGATTTGTTCCCCCGCATCGGCAAGGCTAGCGTTGTTGTTGAAATCAATCCACGCATTCAGATAGGCCGGACTGCCATTGGTATTCGTGACAATGACGGGGATCGTTACCAAAGCGCCTGCTGTAATCGAGGCAGGCACAGTGACACCATCTTCATCGTCGCTGCCGGTGATGTCATCGCCTGTGGCGGTGGCATTGGTGGTTGCGGTGATTTCCGCATCGATCAGCGGACCGAGTTTCAAAGTGCCGTCGGTAGTATTGCTGACACTGACAAAGGTGCTCAAATCACCAAAGTCGGTGTTAGGCGCTGGTGTCACGGTGAATGCACGTGATCCGGCGCAGCCATTCGCATCCGTGGCGGTGATGGTGAAGTTCGCGGCTGATGGGCTGGAAGGTGTGCCGCTGATCACACCGGTCGAACCATCCAAATTCAAACCGGCAGGCAAAGCACCACTGCTAATCGCATACACATACGGCGTGGCGCCGCCGCTGGCGGTGACAGTCTGGCTGTAAACGGAACCCACCGTGCCATTCGGCAGCGTTGCGGGACTGAGGCTGATCACCGGGCAAACTTGGATGGCGTAGTTCAAGGTGTTCTGACAGCCATTGGCATCCGTCGAACGGATGGTGATGTTGACTCCAGCACCATTCGATGTCGTCGGAGTGCCGCTGAGCAAGCCAGCGCTGCTCAACGTCAGACCGGCGGGAAGCGTGCCTGAACTGACCGTATAAGAATAAGGTGCAATGCCGCCCGAAGTGCTGATGCTCTGACTGTAGGCACTGCCGACCAAACCATCAGGCAGAGTGGCTGGTGTGAGAGTGAGCGTGGGACAAACTGGCGTGACAGTATAAGCGCGTGTGCCAAAGCAGCCATTAGCATCCGTGGCACTCAACGTAAAAGAGGCCGCAGCGGTGCTGGTGGGTGTGCCGGAAATGACCCCCGTGCTCGTGTTCAATGCTAACCCAACAGGCAATGAACCGCTGGCGACTGCATACACGTAGGGAGTGGCCCCGCCTGAAGCCGTGATCGTCTGGCTGTAGGCGACGGCGGCAGTACCGTTGGGCAATGATGAAGGACTGAGGCTGATCACCGGACAGATTTGGAGGAGGTAGCTCAGTGAGCCTTGGCAGCCGTAAGTATCCGTGGCTTGTATCGTGACGTTGACGCCAAGGCCATTGCTCGTGGTCGGTGTACCGCTTAGCACCCCTGTGGTGCTCAGGGATAAGCCAGCAGGCAAGGTGCCGCTGGTCACGGCATAGGTGAAGGGAGCCGTGCCGCCGGAAGCTGTGATGGTCTGGTTGTAAACAGTGCCGACAGTGCCATCAGCCAGGCTGGCGGGGGTCGGCGTAATGACTGGGCAAACGGGTGTGACGCTGTAGGCCCGAGTGGCAGCGCAGCCATTGGCATCCGTCGCACGAATGGTGAAGCTGGCGTTGGTGGTGGAGTTTGGAGTGCCGCTGATCACGCCAGTGCTGGCATTCAAGCTTGCCCAAGTTGGCAATGAGCCAGTGCTGACGGTGAAGGTGTAGGGTGCGGTGCCACCGCTGGCAGTCACCGTCTGACTGTAAGCCGTGCCCACCGTGCCATTCGTGAGAGATGCTGGGGCGATGCTAATGACAGGGCAGATCTGCAAGGTGATAACTTGGGTGCCTTGGCAACCATACGTGTCATTCACACGCACGGTGATGCTCGTGGCTGGACTGGCTGCGGCTGTCGGAGTGCCACTGATCACGCCAGTGCCGGCATTCAACGTCAGACCCGTTGGAAGCGTGCCCGAAGTGATGGTCCATGTGCCATAAGGTGCCGTGCCGCCAGAAGCTGCGAGTGTTTGCGAGTAAGCGCTGCCCACGGTGCCTTGTGCCAGCGAGGTGGGGGTGATGCTGATGGCCGGACAGACAGGTGTGACGGTGTAAAGCAGTGTGCCGGGGCAGCCGTTGGCGTCCGTGGCACGCACGGTGAAAGTGGCAGCCGTAGTGTTGTTAGGCGTGCCACTCAGCACACCTCCAGCGCTTAACGTCGCCCAGGTGGGGAGTGTGCCACTCGCGAGGGCATAAGTGTAAGGCGCTGCACCGCCTGAAGCCGTGATCGTTTGCGAGTAGGCGGTGCCAACAGTCGGTGTGGCAAGCGTGGCAGGGCTGACGGTGACGACCGGGCAGACCTGCAGCGTGTAAGTTCGAGTTCCAGGGCAGTTAAAGCTGTCCGTGGTAGTGATGGTGATGCTTGTTCCAGCGGCGTTGCTGGTGGTAGGCGTGCCACTGATGACGCCGGTGGTCGGATTCAGTGTCAAACCTGCAGGCAGCGTCCCTGACGTGACTGCCCACGTGTAGGAAGCGGCGCCACCCGAAGCGGTGAGTGTTTGTGAATACGCACTGCCCACCGTGGCCTGCGGCAACGTCGCGGGCGTGATGGTGATGGGCGGGCAACTCATGGCAAAAGTCATCGCGAGGGTGCCCTGGCAGCCATTGGCATCCGTTGCCCGTAGCGTGACGTTGCTGCTGACCTGCATGGTGGGCGTTCCACTGACAACACCAGTTGCTGCATTCAAATTTAACCCAGCAGGCAGCGTACCACTCGCTAGCGCATAAGTGTAAGGTGCCGTGCCCCCGGCGGCGGTGATGGTCTGCGAGTAAGCCGTGCCAACGGTGCCAGCAGCAGGCGTGGCAGGTGCGAGTGTCACCACCGGACAGATTTGCAGCGTGATGGAGCGTGTTCCTTGGCAACCATAGGTGTCGTTCACGCGGAAGGTGATCGTTGTCGAAGGACTGGCGGAGGCCGTTGGTGTGCCACTGATGACACCGGTGCTTGCATTGAGCGTGAGACCCGCTGGCAGCGCACCGCTTGTGATTGTCCACGTGCCATAAGGCGCATTGCCGCCGGAAGCGGAGAGAGTTTGTGAATAGGCAGTGCCAACGGTTCCTTGCGCCAGTGAAGCGGGCGTGATGGTGATTGTTGGGCAGACGGGGGTGACGTTATAGGCCAGCGTTGCCGAGCAGCCATTGGTGTCGGTAGCACGCACCGTGAAGCTGGCTGCAGTGGTGTTGGTTGGAGTGCCGCTCAACAGACCGTCGGTGCCTAATGTGGCCCAAGTGGGCAGTGTTCCACTGGCGAGAGTGAAAGTGTAAGGACCCGCACCACCGGAGGCGCTGATGTTTTGTGAGTAGGCCGTGCCTACGGTTGGTGTCGGCAATGAAGCAGGCGTGATGGTTGTCACGGGACATATTTGCAGCGTGATGGAGCGTGAACCCTGGCAGCCGTAGGTGTCATTGACACTCACGGAGATGGTTGTTGCCGGACTTGCAGCCGCTGTTGGCGTGCCACTGATGACACCGGTGCTGGCATTGAGCGTGAGTCCCGTTGGCAAGGTGCCGGATGTGACCGTCCATGTGCCATAGGGCGCCGTGCCACCAGAGGCGGTGAGTGTTTGCGAGTAAACCGTTCCCACCGTGCCTTGCGTGAGTGCTGCGGGTGTGATCGTGATTGCCGGACACACTGGCGAGATGGTGTAAGCGAGCGTGCCGGAGCATCCATTGGCATCGGTGGCGCGCACGGTGAAATTCGCCGTCGTCGTGCTGTTGGGTGTGCCACTCAAAACACCTGCTGCACTCAGGGCGGCCCATGAAGGCAGGGAACCGCTGGCCAACGCGTAGGTGTAAGGTGCGGTGCCGCCACTGGCGGTGATGGTTTGCGAGTACGCGGTGCCAACGGTCGGTGTGGGAAGCGTTGCCGGTGCCACGGTGACGACCGGGCAGATTTGCAGCGTGATGGTGCGTGTGCCTTGGCAGCCATAGGTATCGTTGACGCGGAAGGTGAGACTTGTGGCTGGACTTGCCGTCGCTGTGGGCGTGCCGCTGATGACACCGGTAGCCGCATTGAGCGTGAGTCCAGTCGGCAGCGTTCCTGCGGTGATGGTCCAAGTGCTGTAAGGCGCAGTGCCGCCACTGGCGGTGAGTGTTTGCGAGTAAGCGGTGCCTACCGTGCCTTGTGCGAGTGCTGCGGGCGTGATCGTGATCGTCGGACAAACAGGTGTGACGGTGTAGCTGAGTGTTCCAGCGCAGCCGTTGGCATCGGTGGCAGCCACCGTGAATGTCGCAGCGGTCGTGCTGTTGGGCGTGCCACTCAGAACACCAGCGGAGCTCAGTGTGGCCCAGGTTGGCAGTGATCCGCTGGCGAGCGTGTAGGTGTAAGGTGCTGTACCGCCACTGGCGGTGATGGTTTGCGAGTACGCCGTGCCAACGGTCGGTGTCGGGAGCGTTGCCGGTGCCACGGTGACGACCGGACAGATTTGCAGCGTGATGTTGCGTGTGCCTTGGCAACCGTTGGCATCGTTGACGCGTAAAGTGAGACTTGTGGCCGGACTGGCGGCTGCGGTGGGCGTGCCACTGATGACACCGGTGCTGGCATTGAGCGTGAGTCCAGTCGGCAGCGTGCCTGCGGTGATGGTCCAAGCGCTGTAAGGCGCGGTGCCACCGCTAGCGCTGAGCGTTTGCGAGTAAACGGTGCCTACGGTGCCTTGCGCGAGTGCTGCCGGTGTGATCGTGATGGTCGGACAGACGGGCGTGACCGTGTAGCTGAGCGTTCCAGCACAGCCATTCACATCGGTGGCGCGCACGCTGAAGGTCGCTGCGGTCGCGCTGGTCGGTGTGCCACTCAACACACCACCGGAACTCAGCGTTGTCCCCACTGGCAGCGTGCCACTGGCGAGCGTGTAAGTGTAAGGTGCGGTGCCACCACTGGCGGTGATGGTTTGCGAATACGCTGTGCCCACAGTTGGTGTGGGGAGTGTCGCCGGTGCCACAGTGACGACCGGACAGATTTGCAGCGTGATGACACGTGCGCCCTGGCAACCGTTGGCATCATTGACTTGGAACGTGATGCTCGTAGCTGGACTTGCCGTTGCTGTGGGCGTGCCGCTGATGACACCGGTAGCGGCATTGAGCGTGAGTCCGGTTGGTAGCGTGCCGCTGGTAATGGTCCAAGCGCTGTATGGCGCGATGCCGCCGCTGGCACTGAGCGTCTGCGAGTAAGCGGTGCCAATCGTGCCTTGCGCGAGTGATGCCGGAGTGATCGTGATCGTCGGACAGACTGGATTCACCGCGTAGCTGAGCGTTCCGGCGCAGCCATTCACATCGGTGGCACGCACGCTAAACGTCGCAGAAGTCGTGCTGTTGGGCGTGCCACTCAAAACACCAGCGGAGCTCAGCGTGGCCCAAGTTGGCAGTGATCCGCTGGCGAGTGTGTAGGTGTAAGGTGTTGCACCGCCGCTGGCAGTGATGGTTTGCGAATACGCGGTGCCAACCGTCGGTGTCGGGAGTGTGGCGGGCGACAATGTCACCACCGGGCAGACCTGTAGCGTGTAGCTCTTGGTTCCAGAGCAGTTGAAGCTGTCGGTGGCGCTGACGGTGATGCTGACGCCCGCCGCGTTGCTCGTCGTTGGTGTGCCGCTGATGACGCCGCTGCTCGCATTCAAAGTCAGGCCCGCAGGCAGTGTGCCGCTGCTGATGGCAAAGACATAGGAGGATGAACCGCCGCTGGCGGTGACCGTTTGCGAATAGGCGCTGCCCACGGTGGCTTGGGCGAGCGTCGTCGGTGCCACGGTGATGACCGGGCAACTCATAGCGAAGGTCGCCGCGAGCGTGCCTTGGCAACCGTTGGCGTCGGTGGCACGCAGCGTGACGTTGCTGCTGATTTGCGTGCTCGGCGTGCCACTGACGACGCCCGTTGCCGCGTTGAGTGTCAATCCGGCTGGCAACGTGCCGCTGGCGACCGCGAAGGTGTAAGGCGATGTGCCGCCACTGGCTGTGATGGTTTGCGAATACGCCGTGCCGACGATGCCCGTGGCGGGTGTGGTGGGAGACAGCGTGACGACGGGGCAAATTTGCAGTGTGATGCTTTGAGTGCCTTGGCAGCCATAAGTGTCATTGACGCGCACCGTGATCGAGGTCGCTGGTGAAGCTGCCGCTGTCGGTGTGCCACTGATGACACCAGTGCTGGCATTGAGAGTGAGACCCGTTGGCAAGGTGCCGGAGGTGACCGTCCACGTGCCATAGGGCGCCGTGCCACCGGAAGCGGTGAGTGTTTGAGAGTAAGCGCTGCCGACAGTTCCCTGCGTAGCTGATGCTGGATTGATAGTGATCGCCGGACAGACGGGTGTGATCGTATAAGCGAACGTCGCCGAGCAGCCATTGGCATCCGTGGAGCGCACCGTGAAATTAGCCGTCGTTGTGCTGTTGGGCGTGCCACTCAAAACACCTGCCGAACTCAGCGTGGCCCAAGAAGGCAGGGCACCGCTGGCCAACGCGTAGGTGTAAGGTGATGCACCGCCCGAGGAGGTAATGGTTTGAGAGTAAGCGGTGCCGACTGTCGGTGTGCTGAGTGTAGCCGGAGAGAGGCTGATGATGGGGCAGACTTTGAGCGTCACCGTGCGTGTGCCGAAGCAACCGTTGGCATCAGTGGCGCGGAAGGTGAGGCTGGCACCTGCGGCATTGCTGGACGTTGTTGTTCCAGTGATGGCACCGCTGGAAGCGTCGAGTGCGAGACCTGCGGGCAGGGTGCCAGAGGTCAGCGTAAAGGTATAAGGCACCGTGCCTCCCGATGCAGAGAGTGTTTGAGAATAACTCGATCCGACAAGCCCATCACTCAGAGTTGCAGGATTGACGGTGATGGCTGGGCAGACAGGTGTGATCGTGTATGCCTGTGAACCGACACATGTATTGGCACCAGTGGCAGTGACCGTGAAAGTAGCCGCCGCACTGCTGGTCGGCGTGCCAGAAAGGACGCCCGTATTGGCATCCAAACTCAAGCCTACGGGCAGTGTGCCTGAACTCACTGCATACGTGAACGTGGTGGTGGAACCAGACGCCGTCAGCGTTTGCGAATAAGCCGTTCCCACTGTCGGCACGGTCGGAGTCGTCGGAGTGATCGTGACGGTTGGGCAGGCCAGCGTCATGATCGCGTCCTCGATTTCACCATTGCCGCTGGCTCCCGTGGCACCAGGCGTGCTGGTGGAGGTGCGGCGAACGCGCACGCCTGCAACGCCGACACTTGCCGTAGCAGGCACCGTGAAGTTGACGGTCCGGTTTGAATTCGAAGTGCCGGTGGCCACGGCCGTATTGACTGCCACTTGTTCGCCGCTGTCGGTGAGCACACCATTGCGATTGAAGTCGATCCACACGTTGAGGAAGGCACTGACACCGCTGGTGTTGGTGACATTGACGGTCATGCTGCTGGCGACTCCCAGAGTCACGCTGGCTGGCACCGTGAGGCCGTCTTCATCATCAAGATCGGTCAAGTCATCGCCCGTGGCCGTGGCATCGGTCGTGGCGGTGATTTCAGCATCGGTCTGCGTGCCGATCTTGAGTGTGGCAAGCACGATGCTGCTCGCATTGCCAAAGCTGGCAAAGTCACCCATGTCCGTGGCAGTCGCCGGTGTGACGGTGTAGGCCTGCGTGCCAGCGCAACCGTTGGCATCGGTGGCCGAGATCGTGAAGCTCGCGGCTGTGGTGGCCGTGGGCCTGCCGGAGATGACGCCCGAGCTGCTGTTCAAGCTCAATCCTGCTGGCAAACTGCCGCTGGCGACCGCGAAGACATACGGTGTGGCACCTCCCGAGGCAGTGATGGTTTGACTATAAGCCGAGTTCACCATGCCATTTGGCAGAGAACTCGGGCTGAGCGTAACGACCGGACAGATCTTGAAATTGTAGGTCGTCGAGGTGGTGCAGCCCACGGCATCCGTGGCAGTCACCGTGATGCTGGTGCCTGCGCCGTTGCTGGCGGTCGGTGTGCCATTGAGAACACCGGCAGTACTCAGTGTGAGGCCCGCAGGCAGTGTGCCTGAGGTCACTGCGTAGCTGTAAGGTGATACGCCACTCGCGGTGGTGAATGTCTGACTGTAGGCAGTGCCGACGGTTCCAGCAGTCAGCGTGGCAGGAGAGAGGGTGAGCACCGGACAGACCTGACTGAGCGTCGAGTCCTCGACTTCACCATTGCCACTGGCACCTGTGGCTCCGGGCGTCGCAGTGGAGGTGAGACGCACGCGAATACCAGCCGCGCCTGGAGAAGCATTCGCTGGCAACGTGAAGTTGACCGTCCTGTTGGAGTTGGAGGTGCCATTGGCAATACTGGTGTTCACCGCAACCTGCTCGCCAGCATCCGTGAGCACGCCATTGCGGTTGAAGTCGATCCACACGTTGAGATTGGCGGCCACACCACTGGTGTTGGTCACATTGACCGTCAGGCTGCTCGCTGCACCCAGCACCACACTGGCAGGCACGGTGACACCATCTTCATCATCAAGATCGGTCAAGTCATCGCCCGTTGCGGTTGCATCGGTGGTGGCGGCGATTTCAGCATCGGTTTGCGTGCCGATTTTGAGTGTGGCGATCACGATGCTGCTGGCGCTGCCAAAGCTGGCGAAGTCACCAAAGTCCGTGGCTGTGGCCGGAGTGACGTTGTAGGCCTGTGTGCCAGCGCAACCATTGGCATCGGTGGCCGAGATCGTGAAGCTGGCCGCTGTGGTGGCTGTGGGTCTGCCGGAGATGACGCCAGTGCTGGCGTTCAGGGTCAGTCCGGCTGGAAGAGCGCCACTGGCAACGGCGAACACGTAAGGTGTGGCACCACCCACACCGCTAATCGTTTGGCTATAGGCCGAGTTCACCATGCCGTTAGGCAGCGATGTGGGACTCAGCGTGACTACGGGGCAGATCTTGAGGTTATAAGTGATTGCGCCAGTGCAGCCATTCTGATCTGTGGCTGTGACAGTGATGCTGGTGCCCGCACCATTGCTGGCGGTGGGTGTTCCAGCGAAGTTGCCATTGCTGGAGTTCAGCGAAATGCCCGCAGGCAGCGTGCCGGCCGTCACGGCAAAGTTATAGGGACCATTGCCGCCGCTCGCGCTGATGATGTTGGTGTTAAAGTTCGTGCCGACCGTGCCGGGAGTCAGCGTGGCCGGACTGACCGTGATCGCAGGGCAGACCGGGGTTAGCGTATAGGCCTGTGAACCGACACACGTATTGGCCCCCGTCGCTGTGATCGTGAAATTCGCGGTCACGTTGCTAGTGGGCGTGCCGGAAATGACACCGGTGCCAGAGTTCAAGCTTAAGCCCGCAGGCAGAGTTCCCGAGGACACCGTGTAGGTGAAGGTCGTGGTGGAACCAGCAGCCGTGATCGTCTGCGAGTAGCTGGTGCCGACCGTCGGAACGGTCAGCGTGGTCGGACTTAGCGTTACCGTGGGGCAGGTTTGCGTCATCACATAGTCTTCAACTTCGCCGTTACCGCTCGTACCGGTGGCGCCAGGGCCACTGGTGGAGGTCAGGCGCACGCGAACGCCCGCCACACCGACACTAGCAGTAGCGGGCACCGTGAAATTGACGGTTCTGTTCGAATTTGAGGTCAGGTTGGCGATCGTTGTATTGACTGCCACCTGCTCGCCTGTGTCTGTAAGCACCCCGTTGCGGTTGAAATCGATCCAGACGTTGAGGTAGGTGGTTCCACCGCTGGTATTGGTGACGTTCACCGTCAGGCTGCTGGCCACCCCAAGCGCCACGCTGGCCGGAATGAGCTTGTGCCGAAAAGGCGGACACGAAAACCAACCTGAACTAGGAACAGTGTCCCATGAACCGAACGATAGAACCTACTGAGAACCGAGTGCGCCCTGCGCAGTATGACGCCGCCTTCAG
>Ga0114966_10000937_pt1 | contig 27450 bp, 9 predicted proteins | sample M_130207_XF_Meta_FD_87029 | JGI IMG/M metagenome (GOLD analysis project Ga0114966, IMG submission 87029) | Freshwater microbial communities from Lake Montjoie, Canada to study carbon cycling - M_130207_XF_MetaG | ecosystem: Environmental > Aquatic > Freshwater > Lake | place: Lake Montjoie... | reverse complement strand
CACTTTAATTCTTGATTTAAGTAATCTTTTTTCCAGTCTGTATATATATTAGAATTAATATACGTAAACCTATTAAATGATCCTCTGGTTATTTCAAGGGGCCATGCTTTGTCTTTTTGTAAATCCGTAGCCATGTCAGCAATTTTTATTGCGGAGTCAGTATTATATCTAACAGAATAAACTGGGCATATTTTTTTAAGCGAAAGATTAACTGGAACGAATGTTGTATTTACTTTAGGACCAATATAGTCAATTAAATTTTGAGAATTGCCATCTGCATCTATAGCGCAAACTGCTATAAATACATTCTTCCTACCTCTTGCTTCTAGATCTATGTAAGAAATTGTTCTTCCTATAAACTGTTTATTGCCGATATCGTAAAAGCCATATATAAATCCACCATCATGATCTATTGTATTATGGACGGTTATATATCCAAGTCTTATATTTCTCTCGAGGCCTGTTGATAATGCTCCCATTGTAGTGACTATGTCATTATAGCTAGGAAATCCAACTGGACTTATTTTCTCATTGTTTACCTCAGCAATTAAGACTATTCCATCATTTGCTGTAACAGAAGATCTATCATCCAATATTCTGTTGTCTAAGCTTACGGTAGTATATTTCGTAACCGGAAACTTGGTCGACTTTGCTAGTTTTGATGACCCATAATAGGTAGCAGAGGTTGACAATTTTATTTTTTTGTATCGCTTTGGATCCAATGTTGGTATTTCGCCTGAATAGCTTATCAAGACAACACTTGATGGCGAAGCCATTGGCTCACTCTTGTCTGAGAAAAGAGTCTTTATAGTTGTTGGGTTTTGAGTTACATTACTAGTGGACACTCGTACTGGTACATCTGAAAAACTAAACTTTACACCTTTACTAGTTGTGTATGATCCATCTGTTATTTTCTTAGGAGTAGTAAATGTTTCTATAATATCTTCTGGCGAGTCTCCAAGTGGGTAAGTATATTCTATTTTATTAATAGACAAATTTTTTCTAGATATTGTAGAACTATCATAAATGGAATCTATATCATTAGTTGGCGATAGATTGTCAAACTCTTCTAAAGTGGTACCATAAGCTTTTATTATTATTTCATCAGTCTCTACTTGACTATAATGTTCTACTATTATTTCTTCGGACAACCCATAGGCCGTTGATAGCGGAAAGATCTCAAGCCAATTGGATCCTCCAGTCCATTGATAATATTTTTGATCTTCCCTTGTGAACACCCTATGGCCCACAAGGGTACTTTTAAGCCTTCCTGCATCTTTATCATAAAAAAGATCCTTACTAGCATAGTACTCATTTTCGTTGAGGCCTCTTGTAGACTCAGATTGATCCGGTGGCCTTGTCAGTGAGTCAACAGCTTCATACTTTTCTGTATATGAAAAAGTTTTTAAAATATCTTTATCTGGACCATACACTGGAGCTTCACTAACAGCAAACGTTGAGACTAAGGCTCTAATTGAAGTAATAGAATAACCTTCCGCATACTTTCCGCATTTTAGCAGTATCTAATTTTCCATTAGACTCTATTCTAACAAAGAAATGTTTACAATCATTTGTGTTTTTATCAAGACCTATTGTAACTGAATTTGTACTAGAAAAATGTATCGATATATCTGATGGAGTTTTATTGATCAATTGATTGTTTGGATATTTAGCTAGTCTTTTTGTTTTAGTAAGTTTTTCATTGCTAGAGTCTACATTTGACCAACCATAACTTACAACTTTTACATTATTCCATTTTCCAAAGTCTATATTTATGGCATTTACTTTTTCGTAACCTTCTGGTATAGAAAAATAAATTATATCCATTATTCTAGTGGGGCCTTCAAAACCCGTAAAACTTACCTTAGCATAGTTTCCATCTGCATTTACATCAGCTAAAGATAATCTATAGACAGACCTATCCCAAAAATCTAAAACTCCATAATCAAAAGCTCTCTGTCTCCAATAGACATAACTATCTGGATTTGTATCCCTTAAGCGCTTTAACCAAGTTTGTATTAAAGACTTAGTTTCACTATCGACTACACCGTCTTCATAGAGAACCCTATAACCCAAACCCTTCATGTCGCTCTGGAAAGCTTTAACTCCAGCCTTCATCTTTGGCCCATATTTTCCATCTATTGGAGTATTCTTGCCGTCATATCTAGAAGCGGATTTCATAGCAACCTGTAAAAATTTTACATAACGATAAGATGACCCACCATAGGCTTCGGTCCATGAGTTTGTAGAATTGCCCAAGCCTATATCGCCAGTGTAATTAAAGTTGTTATAGATTTGATCAGAATCTGGACCGTCTTCATATAAGTCTGCGTCGATGGAAGACTTTATATTTATACAATCAACCACCTTCTTTTCTGCTGGGATATTGATTCCGGCTTTTATCAAAGGGCCCGGTTCGGTGCCTATCTTTGCATCTATCTTATAATTCCTTAAAGCATATCCAGTTCTTTTTAACTTAACTAATCTATCTAATTTAGCTTTATATAATAATTCCACATTTGTTTCTATTGACCCAGAGAATTGAACTGGCTTATCTGTAGCAGACGTGTAGGTATAGTCTGTTTCTAAATTAAAAGAATAGGATTTAAATTCATTTACTGGACTGATTTTATTATTTATTTCTTTTGTTCCTGAAGTTTTAATGGTCATACTTTCCTGTATGATGTATGGGCCAAATTCTTCTGGTACAGATAGTTTAACTGAAGGCTTATCTGTATATGCATAAGCTTTTAAGTCTGCGTTATCTATTTTGTATAAATAATATGCTGTAGGTATATTAGTAGATGAGGTAGATTGTATAGTATAAATATCGCCAGCATTTGAGATTTGCACATCAGGATTTGTAATCTCAATAAAATATTCAACATTAGAAAAATCTATTAAAGATATTTTATCTCTTTGATAATCAGGAAGACTTTCCGCCAGTATTTTTTTATAATAATCTTTTAAAGAATTATATGTTGGAATTATATCTCTTCCAAATTTAACCGAATTATCAGAAGAAGGTATAGTGACAAAGTACTTAACCTTTTCATCTTCAAGAAGAGCTTCTTGATCCATTACCCAAGAAGAATTCCATTCGCTAACATAATTATAAATTAAAGATTTACTTTCTTTTACTTTATTATAATGTGCTCTTCCATAAAGGGCATATGCAACAATATTGTATAAGAACTTATAAGGACCCTCTACAACGCCTGAGAGAATTTGATTAGATTGCTCAACAGCTGCTACTTCCCCTGTGTTTGAATCCAGCAAAGACCCATCTCCTGATGGATTATAGATAGCATTACAGTATTGCATTAAGTCGAAACTGGTTACAATTAGATTGCCCTGAGAGAGTGCATCGCCAGATGACGGGTACTCACTATGAATAGCTACTGGTGATGCATTAGAAGAACTTGTGCCAATACTTAAAATTTTAGAATCTAAAGAACTTGTACTTATCTTCTTATATTTATCTTTTTTATTTCCAAAAATACCATAAGTAGGTTTTTCAAAAATACTTTCATCTATATTCCAAGCACCATTTTTATCTTCATCTAAAATCTTTGAAGCCGTGTTGTAGGAGTAATAATCTTCTACTACGGCGATCGGCGATAGAGCTTGGATCTTTAGATCGTCACTTAGAATGGGTTGGTTAGCTGGATACTTATTTGCATCTATTAGAACTGTACCGCTATGTTCTTTGATGTAGGACTCTATTAACTGAGTTGCCTTTTCTGACAATTTAGAAGTGGGTGCAAAAGCTACTACATCATAGTCTTTAAGGGAGTCTATCGATTGAATGTCTACAATCCAATGGGCCGATTTTCGTTGATCTAATTCTGTAGCATTAGGGTTTGAAAATCCAAGCTTTGAAAAGTTAAATGCAGAATTGGCTAACTTCAAAAATACATATGGATATATATTGGCTCTGTTTGTTGTATCAAAAGAATCATACAATACACATGCAGAAACTGTTTTTACAGTTTGAATTGCAATGTCCCCAAAGCCAATTCCGTAATCAACTAAATCTACATTTATAGATTGTTTTGCCTTTGTAATAAGCCTCCAGTTAAAGACTTCAAAAGATCTATTATCTAGTATTGCCTTTTTCGGGACAAATACTTGATACCCTGAAGTATCTATTGATTCATTATAAATGTCTGAATACTTTTTATTATACCTTTTTACAGCGTAATGTTTTTCGTTTGAATTATTTGGATCTAATACCAAAGACTCTTCTACCTGCTCTTTAAAGTAGGGTACAGGGTTTACATTTTCTGTAAAATTTAATATTGGATTAGATAATAAGCCATCAGAATCGACTTCAAACCTGTCGTAAACTAATTTAATATTTTTTGCCGGTTGAGCATCAAAACAAACTATCACTCTATATGGTATTTCTGATAAATTAATATTTGTTTGAGTTCTGTATGCCTGTAATAATATCTTGTATTTTTTTCTACCCGTATTTGGATCTACATAATCTTGATTCTTACTATCTAATACTTTTATATTTAGGCCAGCATAATAAGAGTCTCCAGGTACAGCCTTAAGATCAAAGTTTAAATAGTCTTTCCTTGCAGATAGGAAGTGCTTAGATATATAAAAACTATGTATATATTCCGATGGATTTAGTATAGATGGATCAATAATGTCTGTTACATAGTCTGATCTTAATAGGCTATCACTAACTGTTAAGTTTGAAGTTGGAATTGAACTATTGCCGTTAAGGTCTTCTAGGATTCCAATTTCATTAGCAATCATAAAAGATGTTTTTACTTCACTATTAATCCTATTTTCTGGTATGGTATCAGAGAAATCTATGACTGAAAGATTTTTAGCTGGGGACGGGTCCGGCTGAGAGAAAAGCGCAATATTTGCAGCATCACCTGGGACAGTTTTACCTATCTTTACGGCTTTTTCATTTTTGTTGTCTGTAACATTGCTAAAAAATTCCATTAGCTTTCCTCATAAAAGTTGTTTATATTATTATAAGTTTCCACCACATCTGGTGTTGCACCCATTCTTCCCATTTGATACTGTTCATAATAACTTATGGGGAACCAAGCGGGAGGATTCCAATTAACTGTTGCAGCTGATTGGCCTGCATATTCTGAGTCAAAATAATTATATTGGAATTTGGGTTTTTGTAAAATCTTTGTATTACTTTGCTTTAGATTTCCATACCCATATGGAAGTGGGAGCTCCTCGGAAGAATAGTGGACATTGTCATATCTTTCATACCAGTAGGCAACGTCCCCAGTTATAGTAACGGGTGTGGCCGAAGGAGTAGAGGAAAGTTCACTTTCAGTAGACACAAACCAATAGCCTGGATCCGTTCTGTCCTGAGAGTAAAAAGGACCTATTTTAAATTTTCCGTAAGCATCTGTTCTAACGTAACCTGAATCACCATATCTGCCTGGAGTAGCTGAAGAATTAACATAATTTACGTTCTCAAAAACGTTATAAACTGTTCTTCCCTTTCTCCAGTAAACAACTGTATTTTCTTGTACTGGTACACCGTTATTTGATATGTATCCAGTGATAATATTGTCTGCGTAGTTGTTTGCTTCTATCGTGACATTTACTGGGGCTGCTTTTAGTATGGCGCTTCTGTCGATGCTTCTGTTTATTCCTATATTAAATGATGAACTGAATTGATCAGATTCACTTCTTTTATCTACGCCGAAAACTGGTGTAGCTGAATCATATGATGCACCACTAATCTGTATTGGTGTATATGTCTTTACGGCTGGTTTTGGTCCAGAATAATATGATTTTACATTTACATAACCATATTCATTAGTAGTATATATATTTTTATCTATTGATAAATCATCACATTCTACTATGAATGACTGATAAGGCTTAGGGTTTCCATTAATATCATAAGAATATATTGAGATATAAATGAGGTCATTAGAATCATCTGAAATAAATTCTGGAGAAACTACTGCTTTAGCACTAAAGAATTCGTACTCAGACTTAGAGACATATATAAATGCTTCATTGTAAGGATTGTCTACTGCACTTAGCATTACCCCTGATGGGGTAGAGTATTCCTCTATTGCGGTTTCATATATGATCTCATAATTAGCTGAAAGATCAGGTGTTGAAGAGAAGTGAACAACAGCTTTGTAAGAATCTGAATTTGAATCGTAATAATTCTTATCTACATAGAATGAATTATTGGCAGTATAGGTAATCTCATACTGCCTTCCTTCTACTATGACACTTTCTAAGGTTTCAACATCAAGTATTGAAAGCCTATTTACCTCTAGGGTATATTCGAGACCGTAACTTGAACTGAGGATGTAATACTGGTTATCAACTGAGGAATCCCATATGTACTCACCATCTAGACTTTGGAGAGTCCATATGTAGTATCCAGGTATTATTGAAGCCTTTAATACTTTTCCTGTATATGTATCTTTTATTGAAATGTTATATATAGAACTGCTAGAAAGATATACAGCTCCGTCATATGACCCTGTTACATATTCCGTATTTTCAAATTTGGCCGTACCTGGTGTGGCGTCATTGGAGATAATTAATTCTTCGTACTGAACAGTCGCCGTATGATAGTCTTCTACGACATTTATTATGGTAGGAGCACCCTGCCTTGGTATTTGATTAAGCTCATAGGTAAAATGCTGACCCCTAATATGCTCAGATTCAGGCTTAGCATAAACGTAATAATCCTTTTCATCAAGATATAGCCAACCGGTATGCATATGAGGATCATGCATTTCCAACGAAGTATCAGTTTTCTTTGTTTTTTCTAAAACTTTTGTTGCATATACTTCTATGTCCGAGTAGTAATAGTTACTTGGATACGCAACTCTATACATTTCTTTGATCATGTCAGATGTTTTATTTACCTGGATAGTAATAACATCATCTATTTCACTGGCCGGCATTACAAATGTTTTATCTTGAGTTATCTCTACTTCTGGATTAGTTGAAACTGCTTGTATTTTTGTAATAATATATTCATTAGTTTCTTCAGAAGATATGCCAAAAGTTTCTCTTGATAAAGAGAATGTGGATAGATGAGTATCTTTTACTTTAGAATTTAAACTTCTGCCGGAATCTTCTATCAGCTCAGTGTTCTTGTATATATTGCCTAGATTGTCAATATAGCCATTTAACATGGGTGTACTAGTTAATTCTCCAGAAACAATTTCAACCCAAACAGGTTGTTTAAAAGGATAATATGGAGTGGCAGTTAATCCAGTTGAGAACTTAATAACTTCTGGTGGACTTGAATAACTAACGGTTGCTGCTTGGAAAAATCCTGTAGACAACGGAGAAGTTAAATTGTTTGCACTAGCATAGGTTCCTGCTATTATATTTGGGCTTGAGGGAACATAATATTCAGATCCATCAAGTGGGTTTAATGCAACTCCGCCATGCTCAGGGTCCCTTATTACAGTTGCTTGTATTTGATTATACAAAGGACTTGGTGAAATTTTTACGTTTCGAATATAAATATTGTTTGGAGTAGCACCTAATGGAAGTGTTATATCATTTTTTAAATTATTAATAAGTATTATTTCATCATTTGTTTCATTAACATTATTAGAATCATTAATTACAAACTCCCCAGATACTGCTGAAGTTTCCTGTGAATATTGTTTTGTTCCATAAACTGTTGAACCAATCTTTAAATTAGCTTTAATATAATTTATAGAAGGAGTGGCCAATGACCAAGCTTGACCGTTGGAGGAAGGCGTTAAATAACCCCTGGTATCTTCATCAAACCTTACCCTATAAGAACCAACTGGAACATTTATATATGATTGCGTTTCATGATTCCATTTTACTCTATTCTTTAGAGTAATATTGGAAGCTTTATTGATATCTATTGAATTGGTAGATGGTGTTGCTGATGTATTCTTATAGATATAATTATACTGTTTATGTTTAAATATTAAATCAGTATTGGTTTTTCCATCCGAATTAACCATAGATATATAATTATATTCTGGACTTGCCGGACTATTAGGGCCATAGTAGTTATGTACAAATAGATCTTCCCTATCTTCATAGGATAGATTTAGATAATATGTTGCTGGTGTAGCATAGGAATCGTGCGGAGGCATTGTTACTTCATAAACAAATGCTACACCGCCATTAAAAGGTGTTGCGGCATTAGGGTTGGCAGCGTTTGGGTCTACTCCGGTATATGAGTATCCAGCAGCATATTCATACCCAACTCTTATCGGCCCATATATGTCTTTATAAGAGTCGACCCTAAAACCAGTAGCTTCAAAATATCCATTAAAAGAAGTAGTTGCAGAATCGATAACGTCTGCTGGCATAACTAGTTGTACGTCTCTAAAGTCTCCAACTCCTGGTTGGAATATGTAATCCAACGGTGTGGCGGTGTCGTAGAGTGAAGGTATTCTACCTACACCTTCACCATTAAGGCCAGCGTAGTCCCATATGCCTTGATCCCATTTTACATAACCCATGTTTGATGGATATGTTTCGTTTATAAAACGAACAAAAGATATAAACTTATCTTCTGGAGCTCCAGAAGCCGTAAAGTATGGACTAGAGCTTTCTAAGTCAGATATTTCTAGAATTTCTGGTGTTGCCCCTAAATAATTAGAATCAGGAGTTGAGCCATATGCTCTCCAAATGTCCAACTCTCTTCGTATAGTCTTCTTGAAAGATTCTGTACCAACCCCTGGAAGGTTTTGATATACGTCAAGGATTCTTTTTTTAAAGTTTGAGTTACCCTCAAGATAAAGCCTTGAAAGATTAACCCTTGCCCCAAATTCATCAAAGGCATTATACAATTGAGCAGGTTCTTGTCCGTAAGTGATACCATCAATCGTAAAACTATCGAAATCTCTTAATGTAACTATTTGACTATCCAACAGATTATGATAGTAAATATAGTCTTCTTTTTTGGAAGAATACAAATCCTCAAGGGAACCAGCTTTTCCAAGCTTAATTCCATTGCCATACACATCAATAGATGCTGCTGGTACACCATAGGAGACATACAGCCAATCTAGCATCAGCTCATCTGCTGACCCTATATATGAATCTAAATTATTCTCATCTATTAGAGAGTAGAATGTATCTAAACTTTCACCAACTAAGGCATTGACAAGTTTACCAGCATTAGAAACAGGCGTAGATAATTCTGGGGTAGCCCCCTCTATCGAATCTTCATAAGCTTCGGTCCAAGAAGGAAATCTTCTTAATATGTTTCTTGCTGCGTCTGATGCAACTTCCGTTATAGGTTCAGCTATAGCTACTTCAACATAAAGTAACAAACCAAACTCTGATATAAAATCATCTATCTCTGAGAAAATTTCTATTTCTATTTTTATATAAGGTTTTGATCTTTTTAAAAAAATAGAATTAGAATTATCAAGAAAGACAGATCTTAACCAAGGTCCGTTCTCATTATCTGATTCATATATCTGAAAAGTAAAAGTTGGGACTTCTGAACCAGGAGAGTTTGTAAATGCTGATTTAAATGATATTACATCTACCCTAGAGCTATAGTCTATAAACCTAAGTACTTCTGGCGTAGCTGGCTCATATACCACTTCACCATAATTTGTTGCATATTTGACATATTGATCTACGGTAGCTGCGTGATTACCGGAGTAAGATGGAGACGTTAACTGTGTTCCGACAAAAGTATAATCACCTATAAGGTTTAATCCTGTTTGAGACCTTTTGTAAGAATAGTTTTTATAGAACTTGTTATTATAAAGGTTAATAGAATCGGTTATCCATAGTTTTCCATTTTTATTAAAGTCTGCACTTCGGAGACCTAATAGATAACGTTTCATTATTAACCTTTAATAACTAGTCTAACCAAATTGAATATTCTGAAGTTACCCCATGATCAGGATGGACGAACATTAGGTGCTGACAAGGTCTACTCATTGATGAGAAGAATTCTTGGGCATAAGTATTGTAACTTTCAGATGAACCAGATATTCTTAATGTAGATGATCCTATTGTCATTTTAAACTGCTGATGATAATGACCCATGAAAACATCATCAAAATGCTCTGGAATAGCCCCATCTTTCCAACCCATTACCTTCTTATAGTAAGCGCCAAAGTTAGAAGGCTGAGGCAATTGATCGCCATGAATCAATAAAGTTGAATAATTTCCTATAGCATCTACTCCATACCAGTTTCTTTCGCCGGCGCCGTCTGGAATATCAAAGGTAATTCTCTTCTCATCTTTGAAGATTAGGCTAACAATCTTATACAGTAATCTATCCATATTAGTTTCTGGGTCGTGCATTTTTCTAGCTCTTCCGCCAACTGCACCGTGGTTTCCAATAATTCCTACAACTTTGATTTTCTCAAAGTGTTGTAGTGCTTTATTTAAAAAGGAGACTATAATCTGTGGACCGTAAACCCCAACCTGTCTATATAGACCAGAGTCTATAAGGTGGCTTTGACCTGGGAAAATTTCTTCTCCCTCTACGATGTCACCTAAGAACCAAACATGAAGTTCTTTTACCGGATGATGAGCTCTCTGTATGTCAACTATCTCTATCATCTTGTCAGTATAAAGTTCTATTCTCTGTGCCAAAATGTCGGAGCTATAAGTTGGTGTGATTTTTCCTAACTGCCAGTCGGCAAATACTGCTACTGCAACTTCGGGAGTTTTAGTAGAGCTCTTTGCAAAAGCTGGGGACTTAATTGAAGGAAGTTTGAATCCAGCAAATGCATCATATGCAGCTTCATATATTGCGTCAATTGCCTCTTCTCTAACGTTCTTATATCTATCAGCTAAACGAGCTAATCTTTTGTTCTCAGATCTCAAAAAATCAGCTCTAGAGTCTGAAATGTCTGCCGATATATCTACATCATTAGATTGTTCATCTAGATTTATTGTAGAAGAATGTGTGTAAGAGGAATCTTTTTCGTTAATGTAATCAATTACTTCTGACTCTGAGATTTCTTCTGCATCGATGTCAGAAGACAAGACCTGGCCAAATCCTTCTTCTTCAAAAACTAAAGCTTTAGCTTGACCTATATTTGGCGAACGGACTATATGCGTCTGCCTAATTAAAAAAGTCTTTTTCATAAATTTAACACCTATCTTAGGTTAGTAGTTAGACTGACCCATTATAGCAGAATAAATCACAACATTTCCAGCTACTGGATAAAGTTTGTCTGTATTGGGATTGAAGTCCCTTAGTGGCAATTCTTTTCCATCGTAATCAAATGAATTAATTTTTACATCAACAATGGCGTCAGACGATTGTTTAATCTGTCTTTCTATTTCAGATATAGAAACTATATCACCAATAGTCAATGAGTTCAAGTACCTTCTTACAAACAAAGCTGCTTGGTTTTTTATCCCCAAAACCATATTTTCTGAAAGGCCCGAAACCAAGGTTACAGTAGACACTAAATTTATGTTCATCTTTTCAGCAAGTCTAATATTGAATCTAACTCCTACTGGTTTTACGCTTGATATTGTTTCTAAAATTACTTCTGGCATTGTCTTTATGTTTGACCCGCCCTCTGGAATTATTATAACGTCGCAGGAACCTATTCCAAAACTTGACTCTCTAATTCTTACATCTCTAACACCCTTAACGCTAAGGGCTGCAAATCTGACAGACTCTGCTGTTCCTGTTGCTTGTGTTTTAATCGAGCTAGATATTCTTCTTCTGTAGTTGTCATCTGACTCTGCATTTATTATTGAATAAACTTCTTTTGGATTATTGCAAAATACTACGGCTCCAGCTGGTGGAACATAACTATGTTTTGTTAATGAATTTATTGGAGCGGTATAGCTTCTATCGTTGAAGTCCGGTATGACTAAACCATAAGACCTAGTGCTACCCGCGACTATTGATACATCGCCATTTAATTTAAACTTATATTGTCTAACATTAAAATTGTCCACATCAGTATATACATAAGTGTTTTTAGGTATAACAATATCTCTACTAAAAGGTTTATCTAAAATAAACTCAATATTAAAAGACTGTCTTTCATTTGCAACTACGTCGCTTACACTCTTTCTTACGACACCGTAAAGTTCACCAATTAAATCTAAATTTAATCCACTAGCTGTACTTAATGAGCTTTGCTTAAGGCTAAAGCTTAGGGAAGAATATAACTGGGCTATTTCAGTACCTATAGCTTCTGCAAATGCTCGCGCTATAGAACCTGGATAGATTGCTGAAATTCCTGCGTTTTTTTGCAGGGACTCTAAAATTTCTAATACAATTTCAGGCTGATCTTTTTTACCATATACCGGCATTTATGCTCCTAAGTTCTGAGTAACAGATAGTACTACTGGTTCTGCAAATTCTGAAACTATATGTACGTCAAACCTTATTGAATCAGGCCCTGTAGGTATAGCTTCTATTTTAATATTACGGCCCTTAAAAATATCTTCTCTTTCCAAAGAAGCTCTTATTAACCTTTTTCCAAATTCACCGGTTTCCCTACTTTGAGGCATACCATAGAGCATAGATAAATCTGTTCCCAATTGCGGGTATACATAGAAGTCTCCTGGCTCAGTCATTAACCTTAAGTATATCTGCTGTACATCGTCCTGCAAACCAGTAGTAGTCATAGCTATATCTTTATTTCCGTTTATGACTATATCACCAGTCATTGACATGTATAAATCAGACATTGTGCTTTTCGTTTGCTTTCTCTTGAGCCTGGCTAAAAGTATGACCAGACTTTAACAGTTCTATAATGGTTAATGCGTATTCCTGTGAATATTCTTTTAATATGCTGTCCACAAATATTATTTGTTCCTCCGTAAGCCCATTGATTGGAAGACTAAGTGGAGACTTTTGACCAGCATTGGACTGACCAGACTGGCTTCCAAAGCCATAGTCACCATTTATAGTAATGGGTTTAACTGATTCTTTTTGGCTTATTTCATTTAATCTAGCCAAGTAATGCTCAGCGTTGTTTTGTGGCGAATGTATAGATTGATAATCTATCTTTAATAATGTTGGTTCTGAATAGTCCATAGCTGAATAGTTAAAATGATAACTATTCCACTTTAAGCCGTCTTCTTTTGTAAACATCCTTACGCTATCGGCAAATAGGCTAATGCTGCGCCCAATAGAACTTATGACGATTCCTATCCCCGGGGCAGCAAATATCTCTATATCACCCTCATCAGTTAGTCTTATAAATGAGTTTGTGTCAGGGTGGTTCAATCCCACTTCTCTTTTAGAGAACTCATTTCTTCTACCGATTTCGTTTTCTGGTTTAAAATTATTATTAGGTTGTTTTGCATTATTGAATATGGGATCCATAATTACCTTGACAGATACTTGGGAATGCCGGTATTAACAACATAACTATTTAACTGGCCAGAAGAAGAACCTGGATCATTAAAATAATTTATTATATATGGATGATTTTCATTATCGTCTCTAAATCCAATTAAGCATCTTGTGCCAGGTTCTGGCGCTACCGTCTGGACCCCCATTGGCGTTGGACACGGGACACCCTGTACTATGTTCCCCAATTGACTGGAAAGACTATCATCCAATATAACTGTTGCCACATTGTACTTTTTATTGAACTCCATAATAACACCAGGTCTAGTTTTAGACTGACGCATTCTGGATAAATCTATTTGGTTTTGAATTTTATTGTCAAATTTTGGATAATTCTTCGGCATTTGTTTTCCTTATTTATAAATATCTTGATATATACTTTTTTCGTCTGAAGCTATTATAGCTTTTGTATACAGGGTTAGGTCCATCCAAACTTCTAATTTCGGCCTATCGCCATAATTCGGATCCTTCTCCCAAACGACAGAGTCTTTAGGGACATTTGCTCTAAGCCAGTCTTGCAATTGAGTTACTTCTAAACCAGTTGCTTTAGTATATATGTCAGCAGCTAAGTAAAAAGAGGTTCCACCAATCCAACCATGGGTTAAAAAACCTTCTCCCCAAGGCGCAAAAACAGAACGAGAAGCCATATTCCCAAGATTATCTATTTGTTTTTTTATATTTGGTTGACCTAATTTACCCCTAAGAATAGACATTTGATTTTTAGGTATCCAAGCTCTTTCGTCATAGTATTCTTTTCCAACATTTGGAGTGTCTTGAATTTTTTCAAGTATTGAGTTAATGTTTTTTTCAGTAACTTTTGTTTTTTCATATTCTTCTGTTCTCCAATTCTTAAAAGCAAGTTCCCACATTTTTACTTTTTCTTTTTTGGGTATCAACAAATCAACTTCAATAGTTCCGCCTGATTTTGTTCTCGTACCATACTGCAGTAGACCAAAGAACCCATATTTGTTAGCAGAGTATGGCCTGTTTCTAGTCTCCCTATACGTTAAGGCTGTAAATACAGCTGCAATTTCTGCACTGAGATTAGCAACAGAATAAAGTAGCTCAAAAACCTGCAGATCTGTTAATTGAGAATCATCTTTAATATAACTTTTATCTTGATATTCTAAACCTATATTGCTCTGTTCAAGCTTCTGTCTAACAGCACTTACTATTGTACTCTTGGGGCCAGATTGATTATCAAAAGAAGTTAGAACACCGCCTGGACCAGTGTATTTGCCAGCTCTGTAAGCAGAAAAGCTAATATGTATGTGATTTTTGTGTACGGAACTAGTTGGAGAGTCCATAGTGATACTGGTGTATTTTAAGTTTTCATACTTTTCTACAAGTTTTCCTACCTGAGACGAAGTCCCAGTTTTTATATATTCTTTTGAACACCAATTGCCTATACCTATTTGATCTGGTACCAGATGTCTTGGAATAGTATTTAATACCGCTAAAAGAATGTCGAGCTGCCTCATATATTCAGAAGCAGATTTTTCTACAGGTAAAGCTTTTTCATTTGAATTAACAAAATACGTTATATCAAAGCCCCTACCAAAAGCATGGTCTGTTAAGACTGTTTTATCCGTTGCCGTGCCAGAAGAAAGCGTACTGTTATTTGGCCCCATTTGTTTGGGGTCACTACCTCTATGCGCTCCTAGTCCACCTGTAAACTTATAACCCTTAGATGCTAACATTATTAATAACTCCATTAAGCATGCTGAGGGGTAAGCTCTTTCTAACTTTGCTTGTATTAAATTTTCAGGAATTGTATAATTTTGATTAGAAACGTAGGGGAAATATGAACCAAAAAATCTTAGATTAGTCAAATCGTCTGGTATGTCAAAAGAAAATCCACCAGTTAGATAAGAATAGTCCTCTACAACTCCAAGACCCTTTAACTTTTCTCCTCTATCTTTATAGAAGTTTTTTTCTTCATCAGTTAATAATGAGAATAATGCTACTGGTAAACCTGTAGTTGTTACCGTATCATCGGGCACAACATATTCTGGGTCTACATCAGAATTGTTTGGTCCTGAATTGTAATTTTCATTTATTCTACTAGTAATTTCTTCATAGATACCTTGGTTATATTTTTTACCTAAAGAACCAGCGGTTGCTAGTCTTAGTGCAGCTTCTTGTCCAGAGTAAGAAGTACCTGGTTGATCGGAACCATTGGTGCCAGGTTCAGAAATACTTAAAGAATTTAAAGAAGTAGACGGGCCAAATATAGATTTAGTTAATGTACTTAAACTTTCTCTATTCATATTGATATTAAACATGTCGCTATATACACTACTGGATAATAACTCTTTACCTGATGCTGAAGATATTATATCTGCTGATACCAATGTCTGTTCAGCGTAACCTCTTGAGGCGGTTGTTGTCGCTGTTATTTCTATTCCATTTGCTGGAACTAAATTGTTAGAAAAGTTTTTAGCTATAGCTGCTGAATTTGCCATAGAGTCTATATCATTATATTTAAAATCAGACATAATTAATTACCACCTTTTACATAGGTTGTCATAGAGTTCGATCCCGTTTGTACACTATCTGAATTAGTTAATATATCATGGGTATATACATCGGCAAATCCGTTTCCAACAAGTTCCCAGTTTAAGGTAGCAGGTGTTCCATCATCGTAGAATTCATCCCACATTGTAAATGGCCACTTTGCTGCATTTATATATACTTGGTCTAAAACTTTCATTTCTACTAAAGCAGAAAATACCTTAGCTGCTTCTTTTAATTTTAAGTTTTCATTATCTGGATAACTTGCAGCATGATCTGTTATATCTTTATTCTTTATTGCATTTAATATTGTATTAAATCTTTCAGAAACAGAATTTGTTGAAGAACTTTGGAAAACAACGGATTGCAAAGAATTAGAAACATCTAATTTAAGTTTCTCTAGATCTAAGTTACCAGAACTATCTGTTCTATTTAATAAGAAATTATAAATTATTTCACTATACTTAGTAGATTTTGAACTCTGTATCTTATAGAAGATAGTACCCAAAACTCTTCCATATCTTTCTTTTAGGTAGTTCGCTTCATTGTTAGCTTGTTGTCCTGCTTCATAATCTAAATCAGATGCAAAACCCTCTGTAGTTCTAGATTTTGATATTCTTAATACGAATAATTTATTCTTTAAAGCGGCTTGTGTAAACACGGTACCCTTGTTGCCCACTCCAACTAAAGGTACTATTTCTGCCAATGGAGTATTTTTATATTTTGTTTTTTTATCATCTAAATTTACGCCAACTTCAAAAGTCCAATCCTGTGCATTATAGTTATTTGGATAAGCAAATTTAACTTCATCTGAATTTTTATCTTGAACAATAAAATATTTTGATCCAACATATCTAACACTGTAATCACCTTCTATAAGTGAATCTGTTTCTTCAATATTAATATTTATTTTTTCATTAATATTTAAATCTACATCTTTAGTAGTATTAAAAATTATTATCTTTTGATTTGGATGAGCATTTTTATAAGCCTTAATATAATAGTATATTGCTCCAGACTTTGTACCATTTGAGTTTGTTACTTCTGCTTTTTCTTTTGCGTTAATGGCATCAAAACGAATTCTCAAAGACTTTCCAGTCAATACATCTTTAACTGCAATAGTGTCAGAGTCGATAACTCCAGAGTTATTTTGGCCCTGCGTTTCGTCCAGCATGCAGATAACTTTAAACATTGGTTCTAGACCAGCTTTTTCTGGGCCTAAACCAGAAAGACCCAAAACCTGTGCGTGAACTAATGCATTTTCATATCCAACGTATCTAACAAATTTGGAAATTTCTATTTCTTTCCAACCAAGGCTCTTAAATATATCATCTGTTCTAATATATGAATAACCTTCCGGTGTTCTTTGCTCAACTCTAGAACCCAATACTCCAGGTAATAATGCTTTTGAATGATACCTACCTACAACCATTCCTTGATTGTATGACAATCCACCATCCATTGGTTGACCATTTTTATTTAAATACTGAACATAGCATCCATGCTGATCCATTAGATTGTCCCTAACCCATTGCCAACCCTTCCATGCTAAGTGTCCCAGAATTGGCACTGCAGAAGCTGTCACGCCGGCAACGATTGCACCTGCGCCCACAATCCCGTTATTCCCATTCTTTTTAGCTTGCTCTTCAACTGAAGATCCAATGTCTGGAAATTTTTCTGCCGTTGAAGAAGCAACTATGTCTTTAATTAAAGCTGAAGAACCATGAGTGTACTGCATTGCCCCTATCATTTGTGGGGATAAGTTTTCTGCTAATGCATCTACTGATATTTGATTGCTCATAGCTGTTCCGGTATTACCAGACCTTAACGAATCAAGATATATTCTGGTATCGTTTCTTATATTTTGAACTGAAAGCCATGAATGAATCCAAGAAGTCATGTACCACCTAGCTGGATCATTGATGGAAACTAAAGCATTTGGTATTATTGCAGTGACATATCCTAACTCTGGAGTAAAGTGATGTATAACTTGTTCCACTTCAAATAAGCCATACATTCTTTCATAAACGTCAGCTATGTATACCAGGTCATGAGGTCTAATGTCGCCATTGCCAAGTACTAAAAGTTCTCCGCTATATATATCTTTTATTGATTCCTTTAAGTAACCTAATGCTATTCTCTTAGCACTAAGCTCATCTGGTGCACCAGTAACAGCCTTTGACACTCCCCTACCTGTTTCGAATGGATGCAAGAGCGGATGTAAGAAGCCAAAAAATCCAGAACCGGTAACATTATCAAAATATATACCGGTCTCAACAGTCATTTCAACTTGCCTGTCTGCTGGAGCACCCTTATCTAAAGCTACGGTAACTGGATACTTACCATCTGATACTGCAGTAACAACAGTGGAAACATCACTTATAGTTTCCTGTATTTGATTAGACAGGATGTGGGAGAAAGAACTTAAATAATGTATTCTTTGGAATGGCTCTCTAACCTCTATTACTGGCTCACCATATTCTCTAGTGAACGGGTTGTCTACGGCCCTAAGGAGAGATCCTGGTGTGCCCATTGCATAGTATATAGAGTCATTCAAAACTTTATTTAATATATTAGCTTGCTTAGCAAAGGTTCCAATTTGAGATAGTCCATAACCCATTTGTAGCATATTTAGTTTGAACATATTAATTAAACTAGTTAAAGCATCTCCTGCAGCAGTTATTATTGGACCTATAGTCCTGTCTAATAATCCATCAACTCCACCTAATGCTTTTGCAACTATATTCGTAGAACTGTTTCCCTCACCTCTATTTTTATATAATAATTCTAAGAACTTTTGTTTATCTTTTCCGTAAACATTATTTGGATTTATATAAGCTGCAAAAATTTTTGTGATTGGAGAAAAGTCCCACTGGCCCTCTTCTCCTTTTCCGCTCATTTTTCTATTTGGCTTTAAGACTAGCCAAGCTCTTGAGTACGCATTATCCCACATTTGCTGTCTAAATAATCCAACTAATGTTAAGAATAATTGTTTTGGTGTTTTAATGTAGCCCACAATGGTATCTGGCCCATTAGTAGTTGTTAAACCAGTAGGAAATGTTGGAGGCGTAGCTCTTTTCCCGTCTTTATACTCTTTAAGCTGAGAATAGTACTGCTCCATTATTCTAAAGTTTGCAGGCGAAGAAATTATTGCGCTGGAGCCAGATTCAGATACATAAAAATTGGATAGCATATCTGCGCTTCCTGCTATGAAATTTTCATAGAAACTCTTTAACTTACCCCTAGTTGATTCATTGAAGTATTCTATAATGCCACCATTTTGTATATCGGCATCTATGAATTTATCTACAGCATAATTAGCTCCAGCTTTTATGTTTGCATTGGCGGAATCTGAATACCAGTCTTGACCCAACAGTATTGAAAATTCATCAAGGCCATTTGCTTGACCTGTTTCAGAAAACTTTTTAAATACATCTATAGTATTTGGGTCCCCTATGTTAAATAGTAGATTTTTAATATCTGTTGGAAGTTCGTCTTCCGAGTCTGGGTCCATGCCGTATGCGTCATAAAAAGCTAGTTTTACATGATCATAAGTATGATACCCAAATCTAAACTGATCCCAAATATCTCTTGCTTGAGAAAGTGTTCTACCGTTTCCTGCAATTACTGAGACTTGAGGATCGTAATCTTCATCATAATATTTTCTAGCTTCAATAGAAACGTTATCACTAATGCTAAATATATCGGCAAACTTGATTCTACCTGTACCGCTTAGATCTCCAGTGGTAGAAAGTTCTATGTCTAACTCTTTATATCCCGCTGTTCTTGTGACTTTACTGTAATTTTTATTAAGAACATTATATAGATAACCCTTATAGTTTCCACCAAAAGTATAATTAGTTTGTTCCACTGTCGAAGTGGTGGTATATTCATCAAATATGCTTGAAATGTTTTGATTATTTTTAGTAGCAAAAATTTCTGTTTGTCCTGGAGAAGGACTAAAATTTCCAAAACCTATAAGTGAGTGAATTGATGTTGTATAGCCTTGACTTCCTGGAATGACATATTGATCAGCAAAGTAGCTTGAGCCCGCAGGTGCGCTCATTGGTTTAATGGGTATCTCCGTTGTAGTAGCTACTCCTAAAGGAGTATCTGCTGGGACGAATGCAAACAAGAATCCACCTGTAGCACTGTCGTGATCAGCTTCCTTTACTCCATAACTTTCTGTACCCGGATAATAAAAACTATTTTTAACATCTCCGTCAGCCGTGGTACCTGTCATTAAGCCCATGTAGAATGCAGCGTCTGGTGATATTATTGCATCTAAATGATATTCATAGTATGCATCTTTGTCCTCAAACTCTCCAAATTCACCCCAGAAAAAGTATGCTGGTTGGCATACTACAGCTATTGGTTTTCCGTTATTAGAATTTGGAGAATATACTAGAACTCTTTGGTTCTTATAGTCTTCCGCTTTTCCATACAGTGTTTGATCTTGTTTTTGTTCAAAATAGGTATCTTTCCAAAGTGCAAGGGCTTCATTGCCGGCTTGCGACCCATCTCCAAATGATGGGTTATATGGCCATCGCATAGCTATATAGAACTGTTCTTCTACTGGGCTATTGGGAAATCCCCATTCTTTATAATTAATTTTTGTATTTACATATTCTATAGCCGTCTTGTATCCATTAGCCAACTTAGTACCCCTCAGGTCCCAAAGGCTAGTAAACTCTTGATAAGTTTTGCTTTCCTCTGGGTACGGCATCCTCACTGTAACTTCTTGATTAGCTAATCCCTCTTTGCTAACTACGTCTAAAATTATATCGGTAAATGATATGGTATTAGTGAGAAGCTCAACAATTTGCTCTCTTCCCTCTGTCATTGTTGCTATTTTATTCTGAACGAGTTTTGCTAGCTCTTCACTGAGTGCATATTGTGAAAGATCCGATTTAGTATCTAAATCTTTATCTTTAGACATATATGTCGACCTATAAGAATATTTATCTAAATAATCTTCATCATCCTTTGAGTCAACAAAGAATGGAAAAGCAAATGATGGAGGTAATTGTGATATTTGTTTATGTGCAGATATTATATCTCCATTTAATATTATTTTTTGCTCAAAACCACCAACTGGTAAGTGGAATCCAGCTTTTACACTACCATAAGTGCACGGCAGTTTTGCTATTATATTTCCATTACTATCTTTTATCTCTGTTGCAAGAGGACTATTTAGATTAATGACTTTTCCTTCAAGAGCTAAAGCTGGAGCAAATATATCCTCGCCAGTTAACTGAGCTGTAGCAAGTGCTTGCAGTGCATCAATTGGCTCTGCGCCGGCTAAGAATGCGTTAGCGTCTGAATATACATTGCTTTCTTTGCTGATCTTATTAATTATGTCTATTAACTCAACATCAGGTTGTCTTATCTGAGGCGGTATTATCCCAAGTTCTGCAGCCTTTACATCTCCAGGATAACCGGTAGTAACAGGCACTACTCCAGAAGTATAAAGCCAATGTGGTTTTCCATAGAAAACTGTAGATCTATCTTCAAAAGGCCTTACTGCAACAATATAATTCGGAAGTAGCTTTGCGCATGTTTGAAATAGATCCCAAACTGTTCTCATGTATGTTTGTGCCCTAAAGGAAACCTCATCAAAACCAGGCATGTCGTCATCGTCACTTGCGGAAACTAATCCTATGGATCTAAATATGTTAGTCCCACCCCTTCCATTGAGAACGCCAACCAGTCCAGCTCCTAAAGCTATGTTTCCTGTTGGCCCAAGAAGTGGTGAAATCGCTCCAGCTACTCCAGCAGTAATAAGACCTGATGCAAATTTTGCGCTACCTGATGCAATTAAATCTGAACCAGAAGTCATATCATCATATATTCTTTTTTGATTGCTACTTTGTGCATTCTCACCTTGTTGTCTTGCGACTAGGTTGTTCCAACTAACATCTGTTAATCTTCCTAGGTATTCTAATCTTTCATTTGGTTGATTTTCTGGAGTTATACTAGACACACTGGTCCAACCATCACCAAGATCTCCACCAAGAAATTGGGCTATGCCAGTACCGTTACCTGGGTAAATGTTTCTTTTAAAAATTTCTAAGTCTCTTTGTCCAGAAAAGTTAGACCACATCTGACTCATTAAGTTAAATACTGGAGATCTAAATCCTTGAGTTGAACCTATATTTAATGCGTCTGGCACAGCGAATACTGCACTCTTGCCCGCCGCTGTTGCAGCTTTTGATGCTGCTTCACCCAGGTCCAGTCTGGCTGCAATATTATGTGCGTCAGCTATTGCGTCTATTCTTGATTGATGCCTGACCTGTTCCTGAGGGTTCATTGGGTCATATAATATTGAACCGAAGTGTCTTATTCCAAATTTGTTTTCTGAAAATATTAAACCCTGGGTAGCGTATGCTATGCCCTCTCTAAACCTAGAGGTTCCCATACTCAAAAGTCTTACCATTAAATCTCTTGGTTCTGATAACCAAAGTCCAGTATTTATTCCGCCATCAACTTTTCCACTGTCACCTTTTTTATTAGTTGTATTAACAACGGCACCAAGTTCTATTGCATCGGACTGAGCAGTTACTGTTATAATATCGCCGGCTTCAACCTCTGTGATAGTTCCATTGAATAATGTTTGTAGGGCATTCGGATTTGAACCGTAACCACCCCTTAGGTGTACTCTAACACCTGGTTTAAGACGAATATTTTTTATGTCTACTACATATTCGCTCTTCATATGCGACAATATGAACTTTGCTTTATTTAAAGTATTATCAATTACAGAAGACAATCCTTCAGTAAGTCCCGGATTATCTTGGTTGTAGCCACTAGATTCTGGACCAAAAATTTTATCTGCTTCTTTTCTAGTTAACTTAGAATACAAATTGGAAACCCTAAATACCAGTGTATCGCCCAATAAGTCTTCAGATGAAACTACGGAAAAATCTATAATTGATTGCAATCCATAGAAATTATCAAAAACTTTAACGCCGGCAAAGTATCCACCTTCATCTATCAACCATAGCATGTAAGTTGGAAACGCCCTAATCATTCTTCCAGTAACATCTCTATACTTTGTATCTACTAACATTTTTTCCCAGTGTGGAGCAACAGAGTTTCCTTTTAGCATTCCGTTAGACATTGTTTCAGGTAGGTTTCCTGCACCTTGTGATATAGATTGCTGATACTCTGAGAAAGCTGCAGCCCCTGGGAAAGTTGTAGGTTTTGTTGCCCCATACTCTGGTCTAGATGGATCTGTTATTGGTTGTGGTTTAACTTTTTTATCTGTTTTCTTTACATTAGCTCCACCAACCGTAAGGTAGAATCTACCATCTTTATCACTATCTATATAGCCAAAGTTAGTACCATATGCAGTTCTCATAATTGCTGGTATTTTACTCGGTTGCTGCGGATCTCTGATTGGCATCATACTAATGATGCAGTGTGAAGTTATAGAGTCTGGATCAAAACTTACATAGTCTTCATCGGTGAGACTGTATTCTCCAGCTAAAGCTTGGCTAAGCTGCATGTATAATTCTGAATCTGCAGAACTTATATCTCCAACTTTGTATGGTGCACTATAAACTTTATTAGTAAAAGTAGCGTCTTCGTCAGAAACGGATTCTTGTTCAGAGTAGTCTACAAAATCAAGAATTAACATTGTTCTTTCATTTGTTTGAAATTTATTTTTAGAAGAATCTACTAAATCATTATTATTAGACAAAGCTTGCAATATCTGCAAGAACACGCTCATCGATATGCCTTTTGATTTAACATCATCCACGATAGACTTTATCTTATTTTTTTTAGCCGTTGGATCCGTAAGTCCAGAGTACTCCCTCATCCAATTTGTTATTAGATTAATAATTGGGGCTGTTGTTCCACTGAACAAATTAGGCTTCATATCCGGTGGCAGTTCGTCATAAAGTTTTATTATAATAGAGTCAACATCTTCATCGCTTAAGAACTCTGGCATTTTTCCAGTTGGCTTAGATATATTGTAGATGACATCGTCATCGAACATTTGAAATGATCTAAAATAGAAATCCGGATCTAAATGTCCCACTACTTCATTCTTATCATTTTTTACTTGAAGTGGAAAATCTGGATATGCATTAAACGCACCCCACATTTGCTTGATTCTTAAGAATGGATTTTTTTTAGTTTGGAAATGATCAATCAAAGTTTTTTCTTGAGTAGAATCAAGTTTTTCTTTTGTTTGTTGGAATATGTCAAAATCCAAAAGACTTAATTGAACCTGGTAAACATGTGGATAATTTGGAGTAGTGTTAACAGAATAGTTTAACGGCATCACATACTTCACGCCAGACAAAGCTGTAATAACATTTTTTATACCCATAAATCCAAGAACACCTGTAGCGTGTTCTAACCTGGCCAAACCATTTATGTGGTCAAATATTCTCTTTAATTTAATTAATTCTTTTTCGCCAACAATTGTCATAGATATATTTATATAAGTATCTTTTCCACCAATGTGCTGATACGTTGGCTCGTCTTGCATTTGAAGTTGCAGTTTAGCAAGTGCGTTACCCATTGTGACGCTTACAGAGTTTATCGTGACTTCATCTGGATTTAGGTCTACCTTTATCATAGGCACTTCCCATTCGTTAAACTGGAAAGAACCACTCCTTGCATAAGCGTTTTCTATTATTTGTTGCATTGGGCCACTCTTATAGAACCTATCTAGAATGGCGACGTTGAAAGCTTCAGATATTTCTTTTTTTGCTTGCTTGTAAATTGCTTGATATTTATCAGTTCCAGTTTCCCAACTACCCGTTGGTACTTTTTCTTTTTGTTGATCGGCGATCTTTTTAGCCAATTGTCTAGTTAAGGTATCTAGATACGCACTAGACTTTTCAGATATTTTAATCATCATTGACTTCACACTAGCTAATGTAGCATTATTGATTGATTCACCATTTAGAGTCCATGTTTTAGCTATTGTTGTAGGTGCAGTCTCGTCGTCATAGTCTTGTATATATTTTTTTTCAGAAGAACTTAGACCTGGGTTTTCTTTAATGAAATTTACTTGCAAATATTGATATACTTTTTTCTTTGCGTCTTCAGTATTTATGCCGGCTGTTAAAATGTTAACAGCTGACTTCACTATGTCTTTTGCCCTAGGTGATATATTGCCAGAACTAGCTAGTGCATATACAGCTGATAGTTTAATCCCATAATCCTTAGCGTCACTGATATCTGCTATGCCAAAGTATCTAAGTGTTGATTCCCAAAAACCATCTGCTCCAGAATCTTTTAATTGTTTTTCTTGATTGCTTCTAAAATCTGTTATATCTGGAAGAAATATTTTAGTTTGCGTTTCTGCTGGTATATAGAATGATAGGTTGTTTCCATTGATCCATTCAGAAACAACATTTGTTCTAAATACATCATCTTCATACGAAGCGTAAACTGTACCTTTAATATCTTCTAAAGATTGAGCGGTATCTTGTTTTTTTGTATTTGGACTGTTGGTTACACCCTCATCTGTTAATGCATCAGAATTCTTTGAATCCGTATTCTTCATCAAGAATGATCCATTTACATAGTTATGTAAAGCTCCAGCTGCTTTGCCCATGTACTGTCTATATTTACCCCAATGTATTGCTTGATTAAAGTCGCTAATCATGGGTAATAATGGTTTATGATTAAAGTTAAGTAATTCAATATCTACCGCTAGAGCAAATGGATAATTTGGAACTGTAGATATTGAAATATTACTTAATGCAACACCGGTTATTCCATGAACAGAGTTAAGATAATAATTTCTTACAGGTAAAAATGGAGAATATTTAAAGGCGGCAACAAGTCCTCTTAGGGAAGAGAGAAATTTATCAATCTTTGCTTCAGTTGTTTTAGAGCCAGTTTTAAAATCTATTTCAAAATTATCTGTCAGTACAATCTGAGAAGCATCGTCTATTGATAGACCCCAGATCTCTTCATAGTTAGGGAAGAACAATCTCATGGAAATTGTTGTTTCTTTATACCCAGAGTTAAACTTTGGAGTATTTCTTTGTCTTAATGCAGCGCCAGTTAAGCTTCCGGTCCTGAAGGAGGTATTAACGTCAATGCTCAATGGGGGCACAAAGAAGTTCGCTGCACCCAATCTTAAGTGAAAAACATCTGGTGATTGAGGTGTAATATTTGGTCTATATGGAGAGTTCTTTAAAACTTCTTCAATTCTTTTTTGGGTATTATTAAATCTAGATGCATGTTCAAAAATCTTTTTTTTATCAACCATTCCAAATGCTTGTTCCAAAGAAGATATAAAAGCCTCTGGTTGATTAATCTCGTCATCTGCACCTCCACCATTTCCATTATTGGAGTAGTCTGTAGCTACTGCTAATGCTTCAAAATAGAAAGATACTAAGCTAGGAAAATATATATTAACTATGCTAAGGAGTATTGGGTCCCTGGTTAAGTAGGTGGTTGTCAGAGTTAATTGCTCTAACCATGCAGTTTCCGTACCATCTTTTATTAGGTCTGCAATCTGTGTGTTGTTTGAACCTAATCTCTTCAATCTAACTTCGGCGAAGTCTGTTATTTCGTCTGCAAAAGATGCAAGGGCTAAAAGTCCTGACATTTCTAATTTTTCAAAAAGTTTATCAAGCTGCTCTGCTGTCAACTTTTCTACTGCTGTAACTGGACTTAGTGGAGAAAAGACTTTCCAAAATGCATTTTTTCTGTTCTGGTCAAGTGCTCTGCCAGTGTCTACCGTGTTACTAGAGGTTGCGAAGGCTTTTGTAACTAAACCTTCCCTTACTAATGAAACTATAGTTGTATCATTTTTGTATATTTTATTTAATACATTATTTAAATAGTCTGCTGCTTCTGGAGAAGATAGATTCCCAGTTCTTTCCTCTTCTTCTTCTGAAACAACCTTGGGCTCTTCAAGAGCCAGGTGTTGTGCTCCGGTAATGACTCTATCGGCTTTGAAATAACTATCAAGAACGTTTAATCTTTTAATTACCCAATAAACTATTCTTTCAGCAACAGCTTTGTTATATAGTTTTATGGGATTTGAATAGGTGTACATCCATTTAGCAAAAAAGGCTCCTCTGATCGAATCTTTTTGTGCGCTAGTATATGTATTTTGTTCTGGCAGTCTACCTGCACTTGAAGTTGGATCTACATAATTTTTATTATAATACTTTGCAAATTCTAATAATCGGTTATTAGATAAATTTTGACCAAGAAAGTATCCAATACAATCATCTACAGCTGTAACGGAAAGTGTATCGTTTTGATCATAAAATATAAAATAAGAAAGAGTTATATTAGAAAATACTTCTACTTTTGAATCATTATAGAAAGAACCTGGTTGCTCCATCCAATTCTTTAAAGAGTTTGGATTTGATGCAGCTGTATTTAAAGTCTTTAAAAGATCTTTAATATCTGCTTTACTAATGCCATTAACTATAGGCTCTATAGATTTACTTAATTTATTAGTTGCCATAGTATGCTGCTCATTAAATCATATTGTTTCTTTTATTCATTCCTCGTATAATTGAGGATGAAGAATCTTTTGATGACATATTTGTCATATTATTTATTATATCTGAATTTTTAGAATTTGTAAAGCTTGATTGCATAAAGTTTGGCACGTTGTG
>Ga0114966_10000936_pt1 | contig 27453 bp, 18 predicted proteins | sample M_130207_XF_Meta_FD_87029 | JGI IMG/M metagenome (GOLD analysis project Ga0114966, IMG submission 87029) | Freshwater microbial communities from Lake Montjoie, Canada to study carbon cycling - M_130207_XF_MetaG | ecosystem: Environmental > Aquatic > Freshwater > Lake | place: Lake Montjoie... | reverse complement strand
GAATGCGCTACTTATATAGAAAATTTATATCATATTGATGTGTTTGGTACTCTTGTCAGATATTTCCCATTATTTAATCTTGATTTTAATGATGCTTTAAATGTTGTTATTGGTGATATAGATTTAAGTGAAGAAGACCGTAATATAATGAAAAATATTTTGAATTATGATAAAAATAAATCAAATGAAATCATAACACGAGGTATTTTATCCGCATATTTTATAGATAAGATTGCAAATCTTAATAATATCCCTCATATTTTATCAGGGATTATCAAGATTTCTGAAAAAAAAGATTCAAATATTTTAATTAATTTTATAAAAAATGCAGATAAAATAAAAGATCTCGGACATTATAAAAAACGTCATAAACCATTCGGTTTTGGTACAGATGAGTTATTCATAACAAAATATTATTCGCTTGAATTTGAAAATATATCATATTATATTAATTATAGTATAAATTGGTTTATATATTGGTATATAAAAGATGTTAAAATAAAATATCCAAAAAAAACTTTTAAAATTTTTAAATATATCCTAGGTAAATATTATATATCCCATACATTAGAACAAATGATTGCATATATTGATAAATTATATTATAACAAAACTTTAATTAATCCTGAAATGATATATATTGGGAAAAGATATTATCGCATAATAAAATATTGTTTAAAAAATAATATCACTTGGTTTGATTTAAAATTAATGAATATTATTATTACATATTTTGATAAGATAATATTAAGTCCTGTTTTAATAACAATTAATAGAAAAACAACTGATATTATAACGGTTACAAAAATTAAGATTTAGTTTAAGTTTAAGTTTAAGTTTAAGTTTAAGTTTAAGTTTAAGTTTAAGTTTAAGTTTTAGTTTAAGTTTTAGTTTTAGGATTAGTTTTAGGATTAGTTTTAGTTTTAGTTTTAGTTTTAGTTTTAGGATTTTCTATAGGTGATGCAGTAGCTTTATCAGAATCTTTTTTAGTAGTTTTTTTAGATTTAGTATATTTTTTTACTTTTCCTTCTTCAATTAATTTTTTAACAGATTCAATTGTTAAAGAAGATGGAATGATTTCTTCAGGTAATTTCACATTAAGAGGTTTAGATGTTTTTTTAGATTTATCAATTCGATTGATAAATTTACCAAAAGGACCAGTCATAACTGTATATATAATCGATCCTTCAGTACCTTTCCATAAGTATTTCGAATCGTTCTCCTTTATTAAACTTATTATCATTTCGTTCGTAATATCTTCTTCAGAAGTATCTAATTTACTTAGGCTAATATTTTGGTCAGAATATTTTACATACAAACCAAATTTACCTCTATTTAACATTATAGGTTTTTTATTATAAAGTCCCAAGTTTTTAGGATAGGATAACAATTCAAGGGCTTGAGCAAGAGTAATCGATGAGATAGATAGGGGGGATTTAATAGGGGCTGTATTTATAACAGAATTTAGATTGATAATTTGAACAACTGGTCCATACTTTCGAGTTGTTGCGATAACTTCATACGATGTTGCGGGGTCTATTCCTAATATTTTTTTATCTTTATCAATAAAGGTAGTTTTTACAAGGTCTGATTTTATTTTTTTTAAATTTTGTTGAAAATCTCTATAAAATTCTTTCATAATATCAACCCACACTGATTTATTTTCAGCTATTTTATCCAGTTTTAATTCCATCTCCGCCGTGAATTGATAATCGATAATATCTTTAAAATTCGTTTCTAAAAATTCTGTCGTAGTACGACCCATATGAGTTGGAGACAACCTATTTTGGTCTTTTCCAATCATTACGGTTGATTCACTTTCACTGATTTTAGATTTAGTATTAAGAATAATTGTACATATACTTTTAGATATGCCTTCATTGGAAGATTTTTTAACGTACTCTTTTTCTTGAATCTTTGTAATAATTGCAGCATACGTTGATGGACGACCTATATTTAAATTTTGGGGATCTAATTTAGATACTAATGTAGCTTCATTATATCTGGATGGTGGATTTTGATATGATTCATCAGATTGGATAGTGTCATATGATAATTCTGAATGAATTGTAGGCAAAGTAAAAGATGTTGTTGAGATTGCATCTGAGTCAGAATCTGGGTCTGCTTCAATCGTTGCAATATTATATACTTTTAAGAATCCGTCAAATTTAATAGTTTTTACATCGGTTGAAAAATAATAATTATCCAATAAACTTATTGAAATAAAAGTAGTACTAATATTAAATATAGCTGGTGTCATTTGAGAACTTATTGTACGCTTCCATATGAGATTATATAATTTAATTTCATCTGAACGTATCTTCCCTACTTCATCTAATTGTGTCGCATCAATATGTGTTGGTCTGATTGCTTCATGGGCTTCTTGAGTATTCGCAACTTTCATCGTATATTGTTTTGGATTGGAATAAGATTTGCCAAAGGTTTTAATAATATATGCAGTAATCTCTACAAAAGCTTCCGGTGAAAGTTGAACTGAATCTGTCCTCATATAAGTAATGTGTCCCGCCTCATATAGATGTTGTGCTGCCATCATTGTTCGTTGAATTTGAAATCCTAATTTATGTTGAGCTTCTTGTTGTAATGTTGATGTTGTAAACGGTGCTGATGGAGAAGATTTTGATTCTTTTTCAGTAATTTCATCTAAAATAAATTTAGATTTCGAAAATTTTGAATATAATTCATATACAATAGGTTTTGATGCGATATGTGCGAATGAGCCGTAAAATTTAGATTTAGTTTTAGTTTTAGTTTTAGATTTAATTTCATAGAGGTCTGTTTTAAATATTTTTTTTTTTAAATCAAAAAAATATGCCTTAACTTTAAAATAACTTGTCGGGAGATTTGCAAGATGAGTTTCTATTTCTAATTCTTTTTCTAGGATTAATTTTACTACTACTGATTGAACTCGACCTGCACTTAATGCATATTGTCCAATACTTTTTGATAGGACTGGGCTAAGTTCATATCCAACAATTCTATCAAGAATTCTTCGTGTTTTTTGTGCATCAACCATGGGTTGATTAATTTTTCTTGGATTTTTAATAGAATCTAATATAGCTTTTTCAGTAATAGAATTAAAAGCAATTCTATCAGGATTTTTTAATTTGAGTATATGGGCGATACTCCATGCTATCATCTCCCCTTCTCTATCCTCATCTGTTGCAATTAATATGTTGGAACATTTACTTAATAATTTTTTTAGTTCGGCAACAATTTTATTTTTTCCATCGATAATTTCATAATGAGGTTCAAAATTGTTTTCTATGTCTACTGATATTGTTTTTTTAGCTAAATCTATAATATGACCTACTGATGCTGTAACAATATATGAATTCCCTAATATAGATTGAATTTTTTTAACTTTTCCAGGAGATTCTACAACGACTAGTGTTAATTTTGACATAATAAATATTATATATAAGATTATATATAAGATTATATATAAGTTCTTATTATATTTTTTTTAATCAAATTTTTATTATAATCTTATTATAATTATATTATAAAATGGCACTAATTATAATAATAGTTTTAATATTAATAATTTTATTTTTAATATATAAAAATAAAACATCTGAAAATTTTGGTGGGACCAGATATCAAACAAGACCAACGATGGTTGATCCAACAACTATGTTAGCTCCAACAACTATGTCTGCACCAACAACTATGTCTGCACCAACGGCACCAACGGCTTCAACAGCATCATTCGAATCTGCATTATCTGTATTAGGAAATTTACATACAATAGCTCTTAACCAAAATAAGAATCCTACTCCAACTACTCCAGCTAGTCCAGCTAATACTGATTCTACATCATCTTTTTTAAATGTTCTATTAAATAGAGCAGTTACAGATAAAGAAGCAAAACATGCAGCAAAAAAAGCAGGTTCTACTAAACATAAAAATTAATAATAATATTTTATTATAAAAAAAATATTATAATAATTATTATTATGAAAAGTAAATCATCTTCTAAATCCAAAAAAACTATAAAAACAACTTTATCTGTTACATCCAGACCAACCACATCAACTATAGAATCAGTAAGTATTCCTGTAAAAAGTTCTTAAATCTTTATAACAAAAATTGATTTATATAGTCTATTAATTATAATTATAATTATAATTATAATTATAATTTATATAAAATATAATATATATCCTATATAAAAATATAATATATATCCTATATAAATGGAAGAATCTGAATTAAATCCTCAATTGATACCTGTAAAAAAAAATGCAGAAATTGTACGTATAGAAATTTTAACAAATATTATAAAAATGCTTAATTATAGAGGATTAATTTTAAAAGAAAACATAACTAAACATATACAATCAATCCAAACAATAAGTTCTGATGATTCGTATAAAATAAATCTAGATGTTGGAATTAAACAAGATATTCAATCAACGTATACCACTGATTTTGATCCAAAAGTAGTAATAATTAAAATCATCCATCAGAAAATATTGGGTATAACTAAATTACCAATAATTAAAGAATTTATTGATACAAATGTGCTTTATCATAAAATATTTATTTTTGATGGGATATCTGATAAAGCAAAACAAACATTATATTCATTCCCAAATACAGAAGTATTTATTGAATCATTCCTAATGATTAATATTGTTGAACATATTGATTCTCCAACATATGAATTATTAACAGAAGATGAACAAAAAGAAGTATTAGAAACATATATTGTTAAGCGAAAAGAATTGCCTAAATTATTAACATCTGACCCAATTGTATCATATTTTAATTTAAAACGAGGGGAAATTATAAGAGTCATAAGTTGTTCCGAACAAAGTGGTTTTGCCGTAAGATATCGAATCGTAGCAAAAGGAATGGTATAAAAATAAAATGCGTTCGACAAATATTTTTTTAATAATATACGATATTATTAAGAAATGAATATTGTAAATATTAAAAAAAATTTAATAATACTATCTCATCAAAATCCAAATGATGTTCTATATGTAAGTGGGTACATTAAGTATATTGAATCGACAGAATCTGAATCATATGATAAGATTTATTTAATCTTAAATAAATCATTAGAACCCTTATTTAACGCTCTTTATGGGATGACTCAGATTAAGGCAATATTTATAACAGATGTCGTATTGAATGATGATCCTCAATTAATAATCCAAACATCTTTATTAGAAGTCATATCAAATACCGTACCAAATAGTATAATTAAATATTTAGGTAATTATGAAGTATTTGATAATCGAACAAATTTTCGTAATTTAATGCAAAGTAATACATTTAATTTCGTTGATTGTTTTTATATCACTAATTATGTTCCTACGGATTATAAGATAGACTATTTCTCCTATCATTTAGATATACCCAGACAGGAACAATATTATTATGATCTAATAAAAGCAATCGGTCCATCCTATGATATTATATGTGAACCTTGCGACCTTACTTTGATTCGGAGTCCGAATAAATTTATTAATATGACAAATATATCTACAGAGATATTTAATTTTGTAAAAATTATTGAGAATGCCGAACAAATTCATATGTCGTACTCTTTATTGGCAGATGTTATTTATTTATTACAACAAAAATATAAATCCTTACAAAATAAACAAATATTTTTTCATAAAAAAAGTATTACTAATACTTTGTATAAAGAAGATTTCTATTTGGATAATACATGGACTATTTTATAAAGTTATAAATATTTATCTTTATAATAATCTTAATGAAAAATTTTAATTTTAAATCTTAATTATATTATATTAACTTTATGAGCAGAATTAATGGACCAATAAATGTAGTCAGATTAGAAGGGATTGTAAACGGACAAGATAAAGTTTTATACTTATTCTTTGATATCCATAATGATATATTCCAACAAACAAAATGTGAAGATTTTGATAATATTGATATAGGACAGTTCTTTCAAAAAGAACTCTCTATGATAAAAACTCCTATAGATTTTTTTATGGAAATTGCACCAGAAGAATTTGGGTTTTATAAGAATATTCATCAGATTGATAGATATTTTTTTGAGATGAGAAAATTTTTCTTACAAAATTTTAATAAAAAAAAAGATAATAATGTTAGATTTCATTATGTTGATGTAAGAGATTATACGCATATATTGAAGATTGCTCCTGAATTATATCAATATATAATAGATTTGAATGAAGGTACTTTTTTGACTGAAGAAAATATATCTTTTATACAAAAATTAATAGGTAATCTTATAGTGCATTATAACAAAATATTAAACTTGGATAAAGAAAAAACATATTCTAAAACTGAAAAAGAACAACTTACGAAAATAATGGTAAAAATACACCATGTGTATAATATTAAAGAAAATAAAACAATTTTAATAAAAATATATGATTATTTTGTCAAAAGAGTAAGAGAATTGTTATCAATGAATGTTGAATTAAAAACTTTATTTGAATCTTATATTAAAACGTATAAAACAACTATAAAAGATTCTCTTGATATTCTATATAAAATAAAATTATTAAATCTTGAAATAAAAACATCAACATTAAATACTTTCTTATTATTGATGGATATCTATATGATAAGAAGATTTGTTGATAAATCTTATATTAAAGATGGAATTGTATATGCTGGAGCTCATCACTGTGTAAATTATATATATATATTAGTAAGATATTTTAATATGAAAATTACTCATTCTGTATATTCATCAATACCTATTGACAAACTTAATAAAAAAATTTTATCATTTGATTCAGCTTATAATGTATCTTATTGTTCAGAATTAGAAGATTATTTTTATGATCCATCATGGTCTCAATGTGTAGACCTTAAAGGATTTCCTAGTCCGATTTTTTAATCAATTATCTTAATTTCTTATTTTCTTATCTTAGTATTCTATTTTTTTTGTTCGGATTCTAGGGGCAATATTCATCGCAATAAGTTCCTGCATTAATAACTTAAATGCATACGGAATCATAATCTTTGATATACGATTTGAATTATTACAATATGAACAATAGTATATATCAGAGTTAGATGGTTCTTTCTTATTTTCTCTTCGCTGAGCACGTTGTGCGAATAGACCACATTCATCGCAAATATAAGTAGCATATGCATCAGAGTTATACATCATCTTTTCATGAAGAAACTTTGATATACCATGAGAAATCATTGAATCACGTTCCATCTCACCTAACCGAAGCCCTCCATCACGACTTCTTCCCTCCGGAGGTTGTCTCGTTAGGATAGTTCGAGGTCCTCGAGCCCTGCCATGAAGCTTATCTTGAACCATATGTTTTAATCTTTGATAATAGGTTGGACCGAAATATATTTTAACCTTTAATTTTTCCCCAGTCATTCCATTATATAATTCTTCATAACCTTTGGGATCATAACCCAATTGTTCTAATCGGTCCTCGATCTTTGTAATATCAAAATCCTCAAATGGTGTCCCATCTCCATCAAAACAATCTAATGCTGCGACTTTACCAACTAATGCTTCTAATAATTGACCAATTGTTTGGCGGGATGGGATGGCATTGGGATTTAGTATAATGTCAGGGCGAATTCCATGTTTATTATAGGGCATGTCTATCGATGGTAGAAGAATGCCTATTGTCCCCTTTTGTCCGTGGCGACTATTGCCGGACCACAAAGGACATCCATTTCTGCGAACATAAATTACTCCTTCACCAGGAACACTGCAACAATATACTTTACCCTTATACTTTTCGTATGAATCTAAAATTTGACCTTCGCCTTTATTTTTATTTACTAATGGAGTATTTTGTGTAGTAATAATAGTTAATCTCCATGAATCAACAGTTGAAGTAATTGTTTTAGTTTTACCAACACTTACATTACCGGCTTTATATTTTAATTTTAAACTTCCTGAAAATCCAGCATGTAAACACAATCGTTGAAAATCATTTGCAAGTGATATTGATGATGTATCATAACGTCTAGTACCATTTGTCATAGTATGTCCATCACCTAACATCATTCCATCAATTAATATTTTAGAATGTTCTGTATCAAGACTCCATACCCATTCAGGTAAAAACTTATTTATAGCTCCCGCACTTAATGGAGTTAAATATGCTCGAAGTTGTTTATCTTTAAAATTCCAAGCATGACATATTTCATCTGCCGGTTTATCCTTCGCTTTTACAATATCAAAACCTAATATAGGACATACTCTATCAAGTTCATCTTTAACTCTTTGTTTATATGCAGATATATTAACTCCTCTTTTCATATCACTACATCCTTCAGCCATCCAAATTCCAAAGAAAATTAACCATGCTTTCAAATCTAATTCTTTCTCAGGAAAATCTTTATAAGCAGGTAATTTAAAATGAGTTAATTTATTTGGTGGATTATAGGAATCAACATTCTTTTGATACCGTCTTTGTTTATTAAAGATATCTTCTGCTAACTCAATTTTAAATTTATAAGAATCTCTCGTTGAGACCCACATTCTATGATTCTTTGTCACTCGTAAATCTACTTGTGCAGATTTAACCACATAAAGTTCATTATCATAATCATATGACATAATTTCTGTCGGAGTATTATACACTAATGTATTATTTGCCATCAAGGATGCAACTTTATGTTCCTTAGTAATTTTATCAATAAAAATCCAACCTTTATCAGTTAATACTTCATGAGACGGGTCATAACAGCACATTTTATCCCCAATCATCGGAGTTCGTTCGGAGCGAATCAATACCTTACGAGTTTCATACCCATCTTGATTCTGAATCCCCGTATATACTTTATCAATAACACCTGGCGCATGACTTTTATAGATTTCAGATGAATCTTTAAACTGTTTATTTGAATCCTCGACATTCTGAATAGGAGAAACTTTCCCCAAGATAATATCTCCATTATAAATCATCGTTTCTTCTGGAATAAAACCTTTATCATTTAATTTATCATATGAACCATGTTTAATCCCAACAACTTTTGTTGCATCAGGTTTCATAAAAATATCATCCTGTGCCGTTGACTGATTTTTTTGTGCGATGCTAATATATTTTTTAAGACTTTTTGACCTAAACATACCACGTTGAACAGAATCTCTATTCATGATTAACGAATCTTCTTGATTATATCCTGTATAACATGCAATTGCTACCATCGCATTCTCTCCAGATGCTAAGATTTCACTCCCTATATATTTCGCAGTTCGAGTTGTAACCATCGGTTTTTGCAAATGATGTAGAATATAGGAAATATCAGTTCGATTTCTATAATTAGTCGAATATATACCCATTGCCTGTCTCCCTTGAGAATATTGGAAAATATTACGATTAGCGGGATTTCTATTTGAGAAGGGGACATTTGTATTAATCTCGCCAAGTAATAGCGATGGATGAAATTCACAATGAGTATATTTTAAAAAGAATGCTTCATTATAACGATTCTTAACCCCTCCAACTGATACATTTCGACCACTTTCTACAGAGTTAACCATAATTTTTTTCATTCGAATAAGATCATCTATCTTTGCCGCAATTAATACATATGGTTGCAGTTCACTACATACATATTCGATAGAGTTAGGATATTCATTTTGAAAGGAATCCCATTCTGTAATTTTAGTTGATTTTTGAAGTTTATTAAGAGAAATTCTATCAATATACGACGGTTTAATTTGAACCTCGTTATCTACAACCTTCATAAGAGGTCTATAAAATCTGCCACTATCGCAATATAAACGAATCTCATTATCTGTATAGGATGGGACAATTGATACCATTTGTTTATCAAGTTCTCCATTACTTTTCATAGAATTAATTTTATCAATAAATTCAATTGGTTTATCTGTAATTCCTAACCATTCTCCATTCAAAAATATTTTTAACATTGAACGAATCTCTTCGATAGAACTATTCAGGATGTGTCTAACATAGGGACTTGTTGTAATAATATCTCTTAATAACGTATATTGGTCTTCTGACATTATTGTAACACTGCCAATTAAACTAAGATGTTTTGTAACACCTACCTTCGCATGTTCTGGAGTCTCGATAATACATAGGAATCCTACCGACGATGGATGAAGTTGTCGAGGTCCAGTTAATTTATTAGTAGATGCATCTCCACTTGGTGTATCGACTCGCCTTAAAAAAGCCAAAGTTTGTAAAAAAGTATATCTTTGAAGCATCTGAGCAACCCCCTTCTTACGAATCCAAGCACCTGTTAATAAAGATGCTTTAATACCTTGTTCAATGGTATTTGGTTTGATTTGATTAATAATATTTAATGGTCGTTCATCATTATCATTACGATTAATGAAGAATTTATTACAATCATTCATCATAATTTTAAATCTCTGTTTGAATAATTCAAATATTAAATCACCTGGTAAATCAACTCGTTTATTAATATATGAATCTCGATTATCAACAACAGCTCTACCCATAACAACTTTTAATAATTTTAGAATCATATAACTGAGATAAAATGCTTTCTCCATAAGACCCCCTTCAATATGAGGAATAAATGAATTTAATAGGAGTGATTTCAAATGCATCTTTTTTTGATGATTTTTAATATCTTTATCAGATTCTGTATATTTACGGATAACTTTTAATTTAGAAATTAAATAATCATATGCTTCTTCTTCTGTCTGAATCTTTTGATGTGCCTCATTTTGACATGCATCTAATGTTTTCCGTAAGATTTCAATCATATCTGAATCATTATCATCTTCAATAATCATCCGAATAATATCTTTATCTGAACCGACACCGAGTGCTCTAAATATTGCAAATACATTTACCTCATTTAATATTGGAACACGAATAGTCATTAATCCATCTTTACGGATTTTAATATTCATAACTTGCGATAAGCCATTTGGTTTATAAGAACGAGAATTTACCTGAACAATATAAGACATCGTTCCAGAATCTTTTTTTAAAAAGACAAGAGTCTTATTCTCAACCATCCTATCTTGAGGAATTACTACTTTTTCAGAACCATTCACAATAAAATAACCTCCTGGGTCATATTCACATTCAGATTTATCTAAGCCTTTGTATTGGTTAAGAGAACAATATTTTGACCTTACCATTAATGGAATAAAACCAATTGGAACATCTACTTCTTCGGTCCCTGTAATAGTCTCCACTCGCTTATCCGTTAATATATCTATCTTTTCCTGAATTTGCACGACATCGCAGATTAGTTTTAATCCATATGTTTGTGAACGATATCTTACATCGGACGGAAACATTGGTTCGATACCATTATCCATTTTGGGACCAACTACTCTGGTATTTTTAAAACGAAATTTCCTACGATAAATACTATAGGTATTAATATTATTTTTTTTTGAGACTTCTTCTACTATTTTTTCATTAAATATATGATCATTCTTTTCTAAAAAATTTTTAATATCTTCATCTATTAATTTATCATATGAATTATGTAAATGTCTGTAAATATAATTTTTTTTATAGAAATATAAATCACATAACCTAAAAATATCATTCGTAGTAAGGGAATTTGATACATTATCACCGGATATAATCGCAGTTTGAGTAGAAGTAGGAGTAGTAGCCATTTTATTCACGGTTTTTTTAACGGTTTTTTTTGCCCCGCCTTCTTGCATTTTATTAAGATTATTAAGATTATTAAGATTATTAAGATTATTAAGATTATTAAGATTAAAAGTTTTTATAGAATTATCGGTATAATTATTAGTATAATTTGTATAACTCATATAATTATATAATATATAATCAATTTTTTATATATTTAATAAATAAATTTTAATTTTACACTTTAATTTTGTTAGATGTTTTATTCGATGCGTTAGATGCTTTAGATGCGTTAGATGCTTTAGATGCGTTAGATGATTTAGATGTCTTAATCTTAATCTTTACTTCTGGTTCGGATGTGTCCATAGATATTGCATCTGATGTAGATATTGTTTTTACACCGATATTAAATTTTTTCATTCTAAGTAATATTTCAGGAGGTATCTCTTCATCTGGTTCAGATTCTTTTGATTTAATTTTTATTAATACTTTATCAACGGCTTCATTATTATTTAAGATATGTTTAATATTTTTAATTTTATTATAAGTCTTACTAATTGTTACCTCACTTACTCCAAACATCTTTCGAAGACGTTTTTTAGTCATGGTATTAATATTGTTATTTTCAGCCATAATTAATACAGATGTTGCAGCGATTGAGAATTGAGTATGTTCAGATGCTAGATTAAGTCTGTTAATATTATATGCAATATTAATAGCTTCATTCATATATTCTGTTTTAACATTTAATTCTAAACAATATTTTTTAACATATGATTCAGATTTCATTGTTTCGATATTAATATTAAATTCTTTCATATGTAAATGTTTAAGCAGCGTTTTGACACCTTTATTCAATTCTTTAATTGTTAGTTCATATATTGCAGCAATATCTTTTGCAATGATAGGATGAGAATTTGCTTTACAACTAATCCAAATACATCCCGATTGAATGCCTCGATTATTTTTACCTCGTGTAATAATAAACTTATTTTGATTTGCCCCCTCTTGATATTTACAACTTTTTGCGGCGGCATAGAATATATTTGCTGTTTCTTGAATATTTTTTTTTAAAGATAATTTTTCACATTTCTCAGCGATCTTCTTAAAATCATTATACAGAGAACGTTCTCTATAAGGCATTGCACTCCACGTTTGTAATTTTTGTAGGCTCCCCCTAATATTATAAGGAAGTCTCGTTCCTAATGATGATTGAGGGAGTAATACATTTGTAATCTTATTACAACGAGTATTTTCAGCCTTTCCATCGTCATCGTAAATTCGGCTTTCTGTACGATAATCATAAAGTTCTCCTTTTACTTGACCACACCCGCATAAAATAATCCCATTCGAAGAATCTTCTATAAGATCAGTTGACCCACAATTCGAACAGATATGTTTGGATTCTTCAATAGAGGTTTCTGATACATCGCTTGTTGCAGAAGTATCTGAAGTATTAGTCGAAACATCGGACAAAGTTGGATGTAATAGGGATGAATATATCGTTTTAAAATATTTTTCACAATCTTTCAAATTTAATGCATCTAAATCATCTAAACAATCTAAATCTATTGAGTCAATATCTAAATCAAAGGTTGTAGTCATCGTTATAAGATTATTCTTATAAAGATGAATAAATATATCGTATTTATAACGATAAAATAAATCAATTTTTAATACTTATGTATACTGGATATTGGAGATGTTCTACATAAAACTTACCAGAATCTTTCCATGTTTGTTTCATATAATTACCGAAATCGTATGTCGTCCATTTTTTAGGACATTCAGATACATTTTCTTTTGATTTGCTGCAAATATAATCGTATTGTTTTTCTGTTATTCTTATTTCTTTTGTTAGGTTTGCTGTTATAAAACAATATGCATCATATTTGTTTTTAAATATCCCCCCCCTTGTTGTATTTTCAAATCTAAATATTTCTTTTTATATTTCAAGTATTTTTGTTTAAAATCCATTTATATAAAATAAAATTATAATAAAAAATTGGATTATACATAAATAAATATAAATATTCATACCATATTTAATATACTGTTTTTAATTATATAAAAGTTAATATAATTAATTATATTAACTTTTATATAATTAAGAAAGTTATCAACACTCTATTAAACAGTATATTAAATAATTTATTTCAAATATTTCTCTACGGCAAAAGTCTTCGCAAAAGTCTTATCCAAAGTCTTATCCAAAGTCTTATCCAAAGTCTTATCCAAAGTCTTATCCAAAGTCTTATCCAAATCTTTATCAGAAGTTTCTATCAAGGCGTATTCCAAGACTTCTTTTATATGGGAGACTATTCGAATCTGAAAATTTGCTGTAAATAATTCTGGATTTTTCAAAATAATCTTTTCATAATCGGGTTGATTTGCTTTAGGAATAAATATTAAATTTACTCCAGCTTTCTTTGCGCCTAATAATTTACATTCTAATCCGCCAATTGCAGTTATATTTCCATTTGTTTCAATTTCTCCAGTCATTGCAATATTATTTTTTATAGGGATATTTAATATTTTTGATACGAATGCTGTTGTAAAAGCAGCTCCCGCAGAGGGACCATCTTTAGGAGTCGAACCATCTGGTGTATGAATATGTAATCCTTTTGGATGGGTATTAAAGAATTCTACCTGATATGAATCTTTAATTAAGGTCATTGCAATAGTAAATGAGAATTTAACAGATTCTTTCATAACGTTCTTTTGAGAACCAGTTAATTTTAGTTGAAATTTATCACTAGTAAAATTTTTATAAATTAAAATTGGTAGAATTCCCCCTGGTCCAGATGTCATTGCATATAATCCATTAATTATCCCTACCTGAGGTTTTTCCATAATCTTTCTATGATCTAAGGTTGGCTTTTCCAGATACGTATCGATAAGATTTTTTGTTACGACTATTAATTTTTTTTCTCCTCCATATAATATTTCTAGATTTATTTTATACAAAAGTTTTTCTATTTTTCTTTTTAATCCACGGACTCCCGCTTCAAACGTATACGAATCAATAAGATAAGATACAGCTTCAGGTTCAAAATTAATTAATTTTGGTTCTAACCCAATATCTGAAATAATTTCCCCTAATAAATGATTCTGAAATATTGTAACCTTGTCTTCTGTTGTATATGCAGATATATCAATTTGTTCCAACCTATCTAATAATATTTTATCTACTTTGTCTGCATCGTTATAGGAGAAGACAAATAAGACTTTATTTAAGGGGAATGATATTTCTTGAAAAAATTTATCATTAAATTTGTCATTTGTATTTGGATCCGTAAGATGTATTAAAACATTCATTATTTCATTTTGACCATGTTTACTTCCAGTTTTATCAATCTCATCAAAAAACATTATACAACGAGCCGAACCTGCGGAAATCATATTATCAACAATAATCCCATTCTGGGCAGAACTATATGTGAAGGAATGACCTGTTAGGACAGATGCATCATCTAAACCACCAACATTATATTGAGAGAATGGGATATTTAATATTTTACCTAGTGATTTTGCAAATAATGTTTTACCAACACCAGGAGGACCTCGTAAACCGATACTTTTACCAATACTTTTTGGATTACTAATCCATTTACCAATTAATTCTAATATAGTTTCTTTTGATTTAGAATGTCCATATATTAATTTATTCATATTATCTTTTGCAGAATTTAGAAAATTTTTTGGTCCATTCTCAATAGATTTAATCATAGAGAACATATCATTCTCTTCTAGAGCAGATTCCCATGGAAAATCCATAATTTTTTTTACAAACATATGTTGTTTGTAATATTCACTATTATTTGATTTTAATTCATCTATTCTTGATATAACTATTTTTTTTACATAATCTGGCATATTTTTATTAATCAAAATTTGTTTTTTTAAATCAATTGAATCTATTGGAAGATTTTTTAATTTATCTAATTCTTGTGCGATTAATGAATTCGATTTTTTTAATTTTAATTGTTGTGTAAATTTTAGATTTTGATATATTAAATCAGATATTAATGTTGGTTTTGAATCAGAATCAACCGAATTTTTCTGATCTTTTGTTATACCAAATAATAGAGCAGCAGTATTGATTGAAGTAGTTGAACCCATTAATAATAATTTAATAATTTTAAATTTATTCCGTAATGAACTATGTAAGAATTCATTCATTACGGTTTTAAAATTCATATTTGAATAAGAAATATAATTAGTATAATCAACTAATATCTTATTCTGTATTGTTCCAGAAATATCAACGATATAATCACTCAGAGATAAATTTTTAATATAAGTAGATTTAAAATTTGCATTAATCGATGAAATTTGATTTAGATGTTGTTTTATTAAATTTTTTTGCTGATATATATATTTAGTATATATTTCACTTGTTCTAATAACTGTATTCAATGAATCATTTATAAATATAAAATTAATTTCTATTTCTTCTTTTGATGATTTTGTATATAATTTTAAAGTTAATATATTTGATATAATAAAATCATACTTATCCGCATTAATATTATTTTCAAATATTTGTAAATATTTTAAATTAGGATTAAGACTAGAAGTAGGACTCATACTCATACCGATCGGAGATGCATAAGAATTTATAATATGTATTACATCAAGTTCTGACGCTGATAGATGGGTAAGATCTATATTATAAATCATAAATATTTCATTTATATTCTTTAATCCAAAATCTGTACATATTTTTCGAATATCCACATCTATATTTGAATAGGATGGGATATTTAAACCATCCATAAATATATTCATAGATTTATTTTGATGTAAAATATCAAGAACTTTAATTTCCCTTTGAAAATTATTTTTATTAAGCCATTTTACACGTTTATTATTTGATACATCAATATTAGTTGGAGTTATTGTAGATATTATTTTATTATAATATTGATTTAATTCATTAATAATCATATTAAGTTTTATTAAAACCTTTTTACATTCGTCATTTGTTATGACAAATAAATTATATAGTCGGTCAATATGCATTGATAAATTATATAATAAATTACTTCGAATTTCATAATCTTTATGCAAATAATAATTTATTATTTCAAAATGAGAACATTTATCATCAATATTATTTATATTATTTATATTTTTTATAGATTTATTTGTTATCATTTGTATAATATAATATAATATAAAATAATATATAATATTTTCTTACTCAAATTTAATATAAAATAATTTATATTAAATGCGTATTTCGTGTGAATTTTCTTATAAATTTTTATAAGAGTATAATCATTTTACAACATCATATACATTTTATATTAAGAAATATTAATAAATAATATTTGTATTCATAAAAAACATATAGAAAATAAAATTTAATTTTACTTTAAATCTATTTTAGGTGTGTTCCTTTTTAAAAAAATAATTATATATAAATATCATAAAATGGCACGTGAACAAAATTCTAAAACATCTAAAAATACTCAAGCTGCGACACCAGTTGTTGTAGCTGAACCAGTTGTAGTTGCACCGGTCGTTGCGAAATCCAAAAAAGCATCTAAAACTGCCGCTGCACCTGTTGTAGCTGCACCTGTTGTAGCTGCACCTGTTGTAGCTGCACCTGTTGTAGCTGCACCTGTTGCTAAATCTAAAAAAGCATCTAAAACTGCAACTACTCCAGTTGTAGCTGAGCCTGTTGTAGCTGAGCCTGTTGTAGCTACACCTGTTGTAGCTGAGCCTGTTACTAAATCTAAAAGATCAGCTAAAACTGCACCTGTAGTAGCTGCAGCTGTAGTAGCTGCACCTGTAGTAGCTGCACCTGTAGTAGCTGCACAAGTTGCTACAACTGCAACTCCTGCTAAATCGAAGAGAACATCTAAAGCTGCTACTGCAACTGCAGCTGCAACTGCAACAGAAACTGCAACAACCGACACTGCAACTGCAGATGCAACAACGACTGCACCTACTGAAACTGAAAAAGTTAAGAACCTACATCGTTATTTCAGATGTGTATATTTAAATACAACAAATGAAGTTGTTAATGCAGGAAGATATAGTGGTAAAAAGCCTAAACAAGCCGCATGTAAAGCACTTACTGGAATTGTAAAGAATAATGCACTTGCTGTTGGCGAAGAAGTTAAATTTCTTATTCAAGAATGCACACGTGGATCTAAGAAAAAGAAGTATTCTTATATTGGTTCTCAAGTTGATTTAGTTGAACCAGTTAAAATTACAATTAAGAAAAAGGATGGAACTGAAAGTGAGATTCAATATACTAAAAGTAATATAGTTCGCAAAATCGATTTAACTGAATGTAATGATTTAGTTAATGTTGAACTTGCAGCTGAAGATTGTGTTGATACTAAAGAAGTTGTTAAATTACAAAAAGTTTCCAAAAAAGAAAAGAAAGAAAAGAAAGAAAAGAAAGTTAGGAGTGTTAAGGCTAAAAGTGCTTAAATCGTTATGAAATAGTTTTCAATAAAAGATTAAGTTCTTATATAAATAATAAAATATATTATTTATATTATATATAATGTTAAATACACGGAAATTAGTTAAACCAAATATATCTGATACCAAAGATACCAAAGATACCAAAGATACCAAAACAGAAATTAAATCAGATTCTAAAGTAAATCAACAACCAGTAATATTAAATAATAATATTAATATAACTCCTAGTTCTGTATTAATAGTCGAACATATTGAATCTGAATTTAAATTTATTATTAAAAACAATAAAAATACTATTGGTTTCTTTACAGTGGGACAACTTTTTAAATATATTAATTCAGATATTGAAAATTATTTAATTGATATAGATCTAACTATATCTGCAGATATAATTGCTAAATATTTATGTTCGATGAATGATACTCGTGAATACGTATTAATATCTCATTTAGAATCACCTATAACTGGTAATATTGATATTTTAGTAAAGTTATATTCTGATATTGTTGCGTATGAATCAAAAATTCAATCAGAGTATGAACATCTCAATGAAGTAGTTAAAAAGAATGTTATGAATAAAAATAGAATTTTGGTATATAATATACTTTCTCATATTATTAAATTATTTGCAATACAAACATCTACAAATTCTCATAACGAGACAACACGTGAATTAATTTTAAAGTATACTATCGGTGCCCAATATAAATTATCTACAATGATTCAAGAGGATATAACAGCAAAGTTATCAAGATTAGATATAATTTTAGAAGATTATAATAATATTTGTTTATTAAGGGAAAATATTAAATTACGTATGAATAAATTAGAATTAACTATGAACACGCAATCTGATAAAATAAATTTATTATTAGGTCAATTAGAACAATTAGATAGACTTAAAATACAATCGGGCGGGGCTAAAACTGATTCGAATCTTTCTAATTCGAATCTTTCTAATTCGAATCTTTCTACTCTTTCTGAAAGTTTTACTTTTTCTAAAAGTTCTAATCAATCTAAGCAATCTAAGCAAACTAAGCAAACTGAATCCGAAGGTTCTAATCTTTCAGAAGGTTCTAATCTTTCAGAAGGTTCCAATCTTTCAGAAGGGTCAGGTTCAGAAGGTTCAAATACAACTGTTACTAAATCTACTTTATCAAATCTAACTACGATATCTACTTTACCTACGGAGACATCTGTAAATAAATTAACTGGTGGTATGAGTTCATCTCTATTATCATCATACGTACCAAAAAATAAGAATAAACATAATTTAACTAGACATTTATCATCGTACGATTCAAATGATTCAAATGATTCAGATACTTCAGAATAAAATAGAATAGAATAGAATAAAAAATTATAACTAAAAAATAAAATATATAATATGATAATATAACAAATTTTAATTATATAATATATATATATTATATTATGAATTATACTCAGAAATTAAATGATCTAAAAATCTCAAATCAAATGAAATATAATGAACTGCAAAATGTTATATCAAAATGTGATGAATTCGAACAACAATCAATGATAGATATTAATGAAGTATATTTAGAATTAAAATATCTAAATTCTTTACAAAAGAGTATGGAAGATTTATTATTTCAAATTTGTATAAATCTAAAAGTTTAAAAATAATTAACATCTTCTATATTAACATCTAATGGAGCATCAATTGAATCTATAATAATTTGTTCTATTTCTTCTACTTGTCTTTGTTTTAATAATTCTTCAATAGAAGTACCACCTGTATTAGAATTAGTATTAGGATTAGAACTAGTATTAGGCTTTGTCGTAGGAATAATATTTATAATATCAGAATTTGAATTTATATTAATTCCTTGCATCTTCATATGAAGTTCTGTGCACAAAGTATTTAATTTAGTTAATCTTTCTTCACATTCAATCTCAAAAGTTTCATCTATGACATCTTTTAATTCTTCGATAAATGTTAAATGTCCATTTATTATCGTTAAGAGTTCTTCTATTTGAGATGTTTTAAGTTGGATTAATTTTTCATTAAGTAATACTTTTAATGCAAGACAAGTATTTTCTAGAGAAGCGGAGGCTAATTTTGAGACAAAGTTTGAATTCTGTGAAAAAATTTCTTTATTCGATTTTTCATATGATAACATAATTTCATCACATGCCGAATTAATTTCATCTATTTTTTGTTTGTAATCATTCTTAGTTGGTTTTTCATGCGAACATATCCATAAGAGAGTATCATCTATAAAATCTCTTAATTCTTTCTTATGCACATCTTCTATTGAGAAGGATGGATTTTCAATTAAATCAAAAATAGAATAACATAAGTCATTAAGAGTCGTTCTAAAAGCTTTTATTTCATCTTGTTCAATATTACTCATCCCTATTAAATTTTCATCAATATTTAATATATTTTGGTATGTTTTCTCATCATCTTCATCCAAATAAATACTTGTTCCTGTGTCCGCCCCAATATCTTTTACTTTAGAATCAGAATCAGAGTCTAATTTTCCTTTAATAATTAAAACACCATATTTTTTTTTAAGTTGTTCGATAACCGTAGTAAATTCTTCATTTGTTCTTTCTATATATGATATTTCTTTGAGCCATTTATAAATCTGTTCTATATCCGATGTAATAATTTGTTCATCTATTTTGCTTAATTTAAAATTAGATTTTTTAATATTATCCATAATATTTGAACAAAGATCATCAATTTCATATGATAATATTTTTTTTATACGAATCATTTCATCTCGTGTTTCTAATTCGGATGCTTCTGATATAAGTTTTTGAATTTGACTTGGAGTTAAACCTGATTTATTTGTAGAAACAATAATTGATGATGATTCTTTTGATTCTAATTCACATGCACCGATTGTGATAACACCATTTATATCAATTAAAAACTCTACTTCTATCTGAGAAATACCTCTAGGGTGGGATGGTATATTACTTAAAATAAATTCTCCTATAAAAATATTATCTAATGTCATTTGTCGTTCCCCTTCATATGCCTTAATTAATACAGATGTTGCATAATCTGTATCAGTTGAATATATTTTTTTCATTGAGTATGGGATAATCGTATTACGAGGAATTATAATATCCATGATCCCTCCATAAGTTTCAACTCCCAGTGAAAGTGGTGTAATATCTAAAAGACATACTGATTCTGCAAATGGGTTTGACTTAGTTTGATTCGATTTATTAGATAGATTTGCTAAAATATACCCTTGTATTGCAGCACCTGTTGCAATTGCTTCATCTGGATTTAATGATATATTAGGTTTTTTTTTAAATTTCATTTCAAGTCGATCTATAAGTAAGGGTATTCTAGTCATTCCACCAACTAAAATAATCTCATCTATCTGAGACGTTGCAATATCACAGCAATCCAGAATATCTTGAACTGGTTTTAATGCAGATATAAATAAATCTGATGTAATCGTTTCAAAATCACTACGGGTTAGAGCAAAGAATAAATCTTTCCCTTCGTAAAAATCTTTCACAGCGATATATGTTTTCGTTTTTGTTGATAATATTTTTTTTGCATTTTCACAACTTTGTTTTAATTTTTGCATTGATAATGCTGATAAATTACCAAGTTTTGATATATTAAAAGTTTTCTTAAATCTTGCAATAGAATAAGATATTAATCTTTGGTCAAAATCTGCCCCACCTAAATGAGTATTTCCTGCAGAACCAATAACAGTAAAAATATTAGTCCCGTCCTCACTTGAAGATATTTCAACAATACTTACATCTAATGTCCCCCCTCCAAAATCATATACTAATACATTTAATATTTCATCTGGTTTAATTTTGCGATTAATTAAACCAAAAGCCATTGCAGCAGCTGTTGGTTCATGAATCATTCTAACACATTCTAATCCTGCTATTTTTGCTGCATTGGATGTTGCTAATCTTTGAGCATCAGTAAATCGTGCAGGAATTGTAATAACAGCTTTTGTTATAGATTTTTTAAGATATGTAGATGCCATTAATTTTAATTTTGTTAAGATGACTGCAGATATTTCTTCTGGAGTAAATGTCTTTGCATCATTTAGGTCTGAATGTAAAATAATTTGGTTATTTGTATCAGGTCCAATTTTATAACTTAATAAATTTTTTTCTCTTAAAATGTCTGGATCCGTATATGTTTTCCCCATTAATCTTTTTACTTCATAATATACATTATTTGAATTAATTAAACTTTGATTTTTTGCCTCAACTCCAACATATCTTGAAACATTTGTATATGATACATATGATGGGATTGTTTTATTTCCTTTTTCGTCGGGTATTATTATAACATTATTATTTGACCAATAACATACACAACTATTAGTCGTTCCTAAATCAATACCAATAATTATTTCTTCTTCCAATGAATTTTCACATAATTCATTTTGTGAAGAAATAAAATTTATTAAATCATCATCCATATATTATTTATATTTAATATAAATAATATATTATATCGCAATATACGAAGAATAATTATAGATTAAATCATATTCAATCAGATTAAGTTCGGTTCTTATATTTATTTTTCATATCTTGACTTACATCTGCTTGAATTAAATTTGGATTTAAATTAATCGAAGTAATCGGAGTAATCGGATTATCAGTATTAGTATTAACTATAGTAGTTGATTTAATTTTTTTCTGAATGGGTTTATCAGAGATATGTTGTGCTATAGGTTCATCATTTTCTACTGAAATATTATTAATAATTGAATCATATTTATCACCTAATTCCTTTCGCAAATCATCTTCTATAATTTCTAAATTTTTAGATTTAGCTTTTTTAGCTAATTCTAATTCAGTATTTAATATATGAATTTGTTCTTCAGTTAATTCATCTTTATCAACTAAATTATCAATAAGTTCATCAAGCATTTTATTAGATTTATTAATTTTCTTTTGTTCTTTTTTATAAAAATCTTTTAATTCTTCTGAATTTGCAGGATTATAAGATAATCTATAACGATATTTTTGTGCATATTCAAATTCTTTTTTATATTTTGTCTTTTGTGTATCTGAATAGGTTGATTCTAATTCAGTATTATGTTTATCTAAAACTGATTCTAATAAAGATAATTCAGTTTCAAGAGCAATTTTATCTGCATCAATCGTTGAAACTTTATGAACGATTAATTCTGCTTTATTCGTAATATTTGTATTAAAAATTTTATCATCATAATATTTAGTATATTTTTTTTCAAATAAATCTTTTTTAATTATATTTTTATATGGCTGATTTGTTCGCTTTGTCCACAATTCATTTAAATATGCATTTGGGGAATCAGAGTTAGATTTAGATTTGGAATTAGCATTAGCATTAGAATTAGCATTAGAATTAGCATTAGAATTAGCATTAGAATTAGTCGGATATAATTGAATAATTTTATTAAGGTCTTGATTAAGTTCTTCTTTTGAAGTTTTATTAATCATAATAGGATTAATAATTTGTTCATATAATTGTTTCTTATCAATCCCCATATCATTAATACTTTTAGCTCTCTTAATTTGTTCTAATTTTTGCATTTGCATACGAGTATAAAATCCATTATCATTATTTGAAAAATTTGGATTAGAATTAATCATTGGATTATTTGCAAATGGATTACCTTGAGACTTTATATGAGTTTGAAAATTATTAAGAAACCGATTCTGATTCATATGTTTATATGTTTATATTATGTTATATTAAATTAAATCATTTATTTAAACTCATTATAAATATTTTTTTATAAATATAATTTATATGAATAAATATTCATTAAAAATACTAGATTTTTTAAATACTCTCAATCAGAATTCATCATATAATTTTAAATCTAATTTAAATAAAGATCATAATTTAATAAATACAATATCTTCGATTGCGGAAACTGTATTAAAAATTAATATCCCTCCAAAATCTACAAATAATGTCCTACCCAAAATAAACTCCGAAGAATATCCATTATTATATATTTTTTTTAAAGAATATTTTGATATGAAAGGAGAAAATAAATTTAAAAATTTTCCAGAATTTATAAATTGGTATAATATATCTCAACATACTTTATCGTATGACAAGATATTCAGAGACTTACAAGCATCTTCTAAAGTTTTAGATTTATATAAAAAAATATTTACTCCCGAACCATATAGAGAAAGATTACATAAAGTTTTATATCAGAATAATTTTGTTGGGTTAGATATCACGCAATATGTAGAGATGACAGAACTTAGTGAAATTCGTATTGAATCGGACAGATATGATTTATGTTTATATTTAGAAAAGGATTATCAATCGGTGCATGAGGGGTATACGATTAGAGTTATTAGGATAATCGAATTAATGTTTAAAATTAATGATCAAATAATAAAACAAACTCCATCAAAATTAAAAATTAATGTAGTCTTTACAAAACAACCTAAAAGAATACCTTTAAATAATTTTGAATTATTAGGACCAATTAATATTAATTCTGGTTCATCAATACCAACTGTTAATGTTAATGTTTGGAGAACTGAAGAATTTGAAAAGGTATTAATACATGAATTGCAACATTTTTTAGGATGTGATTTTAATAGATTAAATAGAGGTTATTCTGAAATTACTAAGACTATTTCTAATATATTTAATATTATAGGGGAAGACCGAGTAAATGAAGCATATAATGAAACAATGGCTCATATTATTTCAATGTGTTATAATCATAAAGTATTACATATAGATTTAGTAGAGATTTATCATTATGAGATGTTTTTTTCATTGTTTCAAACGGCAAAAATATTAAATCATTTTGGTGCAAATAGTATTTCTCAGATAATGAAAAATACTAATACTGATAATATTTATATTAGACAAACTACTTCAGTTATATCATATTACATTATTAAATCGTATATGTTGTTTAATATTAATCAAACTTTAGATTTAATCACTAAATTTAATTTTCAATGTAATGATCATACAAAAATTAATATATTAAATACATATTTACAGCAAATTTTTTCGAATACAAATCTAGATGTCTATATAACAGAATTAATTAAGGAAATACGAGCTTATCCTGATAAAAATAAATTTATTATGAGAACATTAAGAATGACAGCAATCGAATCTAAATGAATTAATTAAATTATATTATATTATTTAATTTATTATAATATAATATACGTTATATGTCAGGTTCAATATTACCAATAATTGCAGTAAATTGCGCTGTTAATATTTTTTTTGCAATTACAAATATAGGAACATTACTTGCATGGGGTTCATCTCCAGATGTTAAAACTATACCGGATGAATTAACTAATATTCATAATGCAAAATTTAAACCACTTATATCAATTACATCAAGTGGTAATTTTTATATGGTATTAAAAAATGATGGTACTATATTTAATTGGGGTGGTTATAATTTACTATTAGATTACAAAACTATCACTGATGCAAAAAAAATATGGGCTGGTCCTAATACTTATGGATATATTTTAAATCAAAATAATGTACTTTCGGTTATTAATCAAACGTCTACATCTCAGACAGACCCTCTCATTGATATCCCTATCGATTTTACTAATGTTAGGGATATTGGGATTGGTTATTCCCATTGTATTGGTTTACAAATAAATGGAACTGTGATTGGATGGGGGTCAAATATACACAATCAAATAACCATACCTAAAAATTTAGCAAAATGTGTTCAAATTGCAGTGGCTGCGAATTATAGTATGAGTTTGGATATGGATGGGAATATTAATATGTGGGGGGATCTTAGTGGAAATCTTCGTCCTCCATCAGACCTTCCAAAAAATATTAAAAAAATATTTGCTGCAGATTTATTATGTGGAATTATTACAACTGATAATAATCTTATATTTTGGGGGAATGATCATCTACCCAATCGAGTATATCGTTCATCGACACCACTTGATTTAATAATAAATAATGGTTTATTTTCTGATATTAGTTTGAGTTATGATAATTGTATAATTTTATCACCCAATGGTTATGTTAGTGCTTGGGGAGTTGATGCTAAAAGTAAGCCCCCTATTAATATATCATATAATGTTTATTTGCAAAATATTGCAGATGCAATTCTTGCACAAAAAAATGCTCTTATTGCACAAGAAAATTCTAATATCGAACGAATAAAAAATAGGCTAATACTAATGGCTAATTTAAAAAAATATTTTTTATATGGGGGGATTATATTAGTTATTATTATTATTATTATCGTTATATATTATATTTTTATAAAATCAAAAAAAGATTCTAATGGAGATTCGTATGGAGATTCGTATGGAGATTCGTATGGAGATTCGTATGGAGATTCGTATACAGTATCGTATGAAGATGAAGAATTTTCAAATATCAAAAATAATAGAAGACGTGTATATGACAAAGATGTTAATTATGATTAAAAATTGATATAATATTTATGAATCTTATTAAGATTTATTATGATTAATAATATATATATATATTAAAAATGACTGATTCATTAATTGATAAATTTAATAAGTTAACTACAAATGAAATTATGTATAATCAATGGAATAAATGGTCATCGAAATCAGAATTAATTCCATTTGTATCAAATGAAAAAGGAAAAGGGGATGGGGAGAATAAAGTTGCGGTTGAATTAGATACCAGTACAAAGGGACAAAATTCATGTTATGATATGGATATTAAAATAAATAATTTGATTTATAAAGCAGATGTCAAAAAATTAGATAACAATACATTCAATACAGGTGTTGACGGACGAGATACATTACGGCATATTAAAAATAAATTAGATAAATTAATTTTTTCTTGTAATATGATTTATAATGAACCAGCTTTAATATTTACAACAAATGAAAGAGATATGATTAAAGTTATAAGTAAAATTAGTCCAGATGAAGTATGTGTTGGTAATATTAAAAAAATTAAAAAAATATTAAATATATTAAATAATAAAAAAAAAGAAATAAATAATAAACTCAAAAATAATTTTATATATGATATATTTACTGGAATAAAAAAAGAAATAACGAATTATAAATTTTATAAATTATTATTACTTGAAAATAAAAATATTGATGAAATTATAAATATTATAGGAATTGAAGATTATTCTCAAATTAAATTACTTGAATATTTCGATCATACCTATATAAATGAACCTATTTTATTTGAAACAGAATTAAATAATTTATCAGAAATGTTTGATAATTATATACTAATATTTGTTGATAAATTAAAAGGATTTTATATAATGACGAATCCATCAAAAAATACAAATTTTATAAGAATAACAAGAGGTAATCCACGGTTTATTGTTGCAATCTAAATAATAATATTTATTGTTGCAATCTAAATAATAATATTTATTGTTGCAATCTAAATAATAATATTTATTGTTGCAATCTAAAT
>Ga0114966_10000934_pt1 | contig 27464 bp, 24 predicted proteins | sample M_130207_XF_Meta_FD_87029 | JGI IMG/M metagenome (GOLD analysis project Ga0114966, IMG submission 87029) | Freshwater microbial communities from Lake Montjoie, Canada to study carbon cycling - M_130207_XF_MetaG | ecosystem: Environmental > Aquatic > Freshwater > Lake | place: Lake Montjoie... | reverse complement strand
GAAGAGGAGGAAGAAGAGGAAGAAGAGGAAGAAGAGGAGGAAGAAGAGGAAGAAGAGGAAGAAGAGGAAGAAGAGGAGGAAGAAGAGGAAGAAGAGGAGGAAGAAGAAGAGGAAGAAGAGGGGGGAGAGGAAGAGGAAGAAGAAGACAAAATAAATATAACTCGCCAAGGAATTAAAAGATTACAAAAATATTTTAATAATAGATTGATTATCATTGATGAAGTTCATAATTTAAAATCAAACAATAAAGATGCTGCATATTTATTAACGCTTGTAAAATATGCCGATAATTTGCGTTTGTTATTTTTATCAGCAACTCCAATGTTTAATGATCCGAAAGAAATTGTGTGGCTTTTAAATTTAATGCGAATAAATGATCGTCGACCCCGAATATCTTCAAATAACATATTCGGTCCTGACAATAATCTTTTAGTTCGAGAAGGAAATCAAGTTGGAAGGGATATGCTTCGAGAAGCGGCTATTGGTTATATATCATATGTTAGGGGTGAAAATCCTTATACATTTCCATATCGCATATTCCCGTCACAATTTTCAAAAGAAAATGCGTTAAAACAAATACAACCACAAGAAACGGAAGACGGCGGTAAAAAAAAAACAAGAGGGACAATAAGTTACCCCAGAGTTACGTGTGATGGAAAAACAACTATTCCGGGACTGGAACATGTGGACGTTTATTTAACTAAACTCGGAACACATCAAAACGAGATATATGATAAAAAAATAGATGAACTTTTGTCTGGATCGAGATCTGAAATGCGACCGGAAGAAATTAAAAAAGGCGAATACGATGAAGATGAACAACAAGATATAGACGACAATAACGCCCTTTCGGCATATAAAATACACGATTTAATCTTTTTGAGACAAATATTAAACATGACATATCCATATAGGAATGAGTCTGAAGAAGATTTTGAAGATACTTATGGTGAAAAGGGACTATTAAATATTATGAATAGAAAAAAAGGTCAGTATAAATACAAAAATCCAAAGAATCGAATCTTTTCCATAGATCACATAGGAGAGTACAGCTCAAAAATAAAATCAATATGCGATAACATTGTTTTAAATTATAATAAAATTGCTCCATCTAAAAGTAAATTTTGCGAAGGAATCGTGGTAATATACACTTATTTCATTGAAAGTGGGGTTATTCCCATGGCGCTTGCATTAGAGGAATTGGGATTTTCAAGATATAAGAATGATAAATCGTTACAGTCGTCGTCAAAGCAATCACAATCAAAATCATTATTTTCGTCTGGCGCCGGCAGTAAATCAAACGGATTGCATTATGCTTTAATTACGGGAAACCAAATACTATCGCCCAATAATGATGCCGAAATCACTGCGCTTCGATCAGATAAAAATATAGACGGTTCAAAATGTAAAATTGTTATTATTTCAAAATCAGGGTCGGAAGGCGTTGATTTGAAAAACATCCGTCAAATACACGTAATGGACCCGTGGTATAATATGAGCGCAATTGAACAAATCATCGGTCGAGGAGTAAGAACGTGCAGCCATAAAAAATTGCCCTTTAATAAAAGAAATGTTCAAATATTTCTACACGCAAGCATCTTAAACAGTGGTGTCGAATCAGCAGATTTGGCAATGTATCGGTTTTCAGAAATAAAAGCAGTTAAAATGGGAGTAGTAAGCAGAGTTTTAAAAGAATCTTCTGTTGACTGCATTTTAAATATAAAGCAAAGCGACTTTACAGAGAAAAATATAAATACTGAAATAGAATTAATACTATCTACCGGTAATGTTATTAATTATAGAATAGGCGACAAGCCATTCACACCAACGTGCGATTATATGAAAAGTTGTCAGTATACGTGCATTCCTAGTGCTAATATTAAAGAACAAAATGTGAAATTGGGTTCATTTAACGAGTCGTTTGTTTTAATTAATGTTGAAAATATAATTAACATTATAAAAGGGGCATTTAAAGAGAAACATTTTTATACTAAAACAGACTTGATTCATTTTATAAATCGAATAAAATCGTATTCTTTGCTTCAAATAAATTTTGCACTCACGCAAATGATAAATGATAAGAATGAATATATTACTGACATTTATGGCAAATACGGAAATTTAATAAATATTGGAGACTATTATCTTTTTCAACCTATGGAATTAAACGATCAAGGAATCAGCGTTTTTGAAAGAAGCACACCCATTCCTTTTAAGCAGGATAAAATAAGGGTAAATGTGGAAACTATTGTACCCAGCGGCGCTGCCTCTTCTGCTGATGTTGCTGCTGTCACCATTAGTGCAAATAAGATTTTTGAAAATATTATTATAAACGTGTCATATACATATAATATTGCAGTAAATGTGACAAGCAGTAAAAAAATAAAAAATGATATCGCAGACGCTCAGGATCCTGCCATAAATGCAGATGCGATACCTATGATTTCAAGAGACAGAATTTGGTACATTTACTGTAACGAAATGATAAGCATAATGGATAAAGTAATTTCTCTAGATGACATTCATTGGTATATTTTCGTGCACATAATCGACCGACTAACATTTGCCGAAGTAAATTCTTTGATATTAAATTGGCATAACTTAGAAAAGAATGCTTCCAAGGCATCGAAGGCAACTGTAGCGTCGGAGGAAACCGCTTTTGCTTCATCATCTTCTGCATTTTTAAATGCTTCTACTGCTGCTTCGTCTACTTGTAAAAATATACTAAAATATTTTAAACAATTTATTGCACGAGATGATGACGGCATCATGTATTTATTTGTTGATGGCAATAAAGAAAATGTGAAAACAAAAAGTATTTCAATGTACTATAAACAACGCGAAACTGATGCGTGGATGCCGTTTGATCAAGACCAATTAACGAGCGACGAGTTTATTAAATTAAAAAGAAAATTTAAAATGAATGAAACCGACTTTGCGCAATATTTGGGATTTACACAAGTCATAAAAGATGGAGTTGTATTTAAAATAAAAGAAAATCAAAATCGCGGAAGCGTGTGTAGCACATCTCCAACAAAGAAACGAACGCTTATGGATATTTTAAATTTTAAATTTAAAGATGTAGTTCATATTCCTACGACTCTCACGCAAATAACATACTGCATATTACAAGAAATTATTCTCAGACACTATAATGAAGTAAAACTAAACGGTAAAATATGGAATCTTAATCTTATTGAAGCCATAATTTCAATCAAATAATTAACAAACACACACCAAATTATTATATATGTTGAAAAAAGTTAGAGTTCCATTATAAAATAAATATAATTATTTAGTTCACACATATTTTATATTTCATAATTTCATATTAATTATATATTAAATATTTTTAATATGAAAAAATTGAAAAAATATAGAGAATATATTATTATTAATATAATAGAAGGTATGTCGCAAAAAAACTCGTCTTCGTCTTCGTCTTCCTCGTCTTCCTCGTCTTCGTCTTCCTCGTCTAGCGAAACCAATTTATATTTAAAAACGATCCTAAGTGAAAAGGTTGTTGTCCCATTTATACTAGTTGGTTCCAACATTGAAACAACAATAAAAAATACAATTTCCGCCAAAATGGAAGGAAAGTGTATTGTAGAAGGATATGTAAAACCCGGTTCTATAAATATTATAAAATTTTCAAGCGGAACATTGAAAAGCAAATACATTGAATTTGAAGTCGTTTTTGAGTGTGACATTTGTTGTCCGGTCGAAGGTATGCAAATTAATTGTTTTGCTAAAAATATTACGCAGGCAGGAATAAGAGCATTTACAAGTTTAGATGAAAAAAAATCGCCTGTTATTATTTATGTATCTCGAGATCACCACTCATCCAACTCATATTTTAATTCTGTCAACGAAAAAGATACCATTCGTGTTCGCGTAATTGGTCAACGATTTGAGTTAAATGATAAACAAGTGTCGATAATCGGTGAATTGTTACCTAAAACTGCAAATGTAAACAGCAGCAGCAGCAGCAATGCCGATGAAATTAAAAAGAAAAAAATTGTAATTAAATCCAAACCGAAAATATCGGTTGGAAAAGCGGTTGGGTCAATGTAAAATTATAATTGTGTTGCTTAATGCTTAATTTGGCAATAAAGATGATTGAAGAAGTTTATTAAAATTTTCTTCCGTCGGTTTTGCTTCAAAGTCTACTATATCGTTTTGCCCTCTTTCTAGTTTAAAAGTCGGATATCCCTTAACGCCAAATTGGTCCGCCAGTTGTTTTGAATCGGAATTAGAATCATCGCCACAATCTACATTATTAAATTTGACAGTATAATTACCAACCTTTAAATTCTGGTTTTTACTTACAAAATCATCCCAAACTGGTTTAGCTGTTTTACAATGCGGGCACCAACTCGTTCCAAACATGTAGAGGGTTGCGGTTTTCTGGTTATCAGTAGAAGGGGCAGCATCCGCGCCCGCATTGGTTGCATAACCCTCAATCGCTGAACCCAAATATGAACCGACGTATGTTTTATATACATATACACCAATCCAAATAAACAAACATGCAACCAATAACATAACTAAAATGTGTCGCTTAGAATACATTGTCTCCAATGTTGATTTTACGTATTTTGCGGAAATAGACATTATTTATATATAATATATAAAATAAAATATTATATATTTTTAAGTTGTACGTATTTTTTTATTATCAAAAAATTTAATATTATATTATATTAATATACTTTACTGTATTCGTATTAATATTAAATTTTAAATATGACTAATAAAACAAGAAATATAAGAAACAACAATAATCATAGTAAGAATAAGATTGTAAATGTAAATATTAAAAATAAAACAAAAAAAAAACATTCATCTTCTTCATACGTGTTTACAAAAAATGATTATAATAGTGGTGATGGCATGTTAACATCGGTATGGGGTCCTACAATGTGGCATTTTTTACACACAATGAGTTTTAATTATCCTGTAAACCCGACAGTAGAAGATAAAAAACATTATTCTGATTTTATATGTCAATTGAAATACGTTTTACCTTGTAAATATTGTAGAATAAATTTAACTAATAATTTAAAAGCTAATCCGATTCGCGAATGTCACCTAAAATCTAGAGAAACCTTTTCTAAATACATTTACCGCCTTCACGAAATTGTAAATAAACGACTTGGTAAAACTTCTGGATTATCATATTGCGACGTGCGCGAGAGATATGAACACTTTAGATCTAGATGCACTAAAACAGATGCTCCTAAAATATTTAATTTTACAAAAAATAAAGAAAAAGGGTGTACCGAGCCGCTATATGGTCATAAAGCAAAATGTGTTTTATCAATCGTTCCACAGACAAAAGATATTCCATCTTTTCAAGTGGATAATAAATGCATCAAACAAAGAGCCGTTATTAAAATAAAAAATGAAAAATAAATGAAAATTAAATGAAAAATAAATGAAAAATGTGAATAAATTATTATATATATTTATTTAAAATATATATAATATATAATAACTTAATCAATCCATCAATCAATAGAAACATGGCAACTAAACTTGATAATATATTATTTTTAGTTTTAGCATTATTATTTGCACTGATCGGATCATTTTTTTTCACACCGGTTAGAGAGAATTTTATATCTCATATTCTTCAACCGGGATCATTTCCAAACAGTGTAACTAAACCGTTATTACAAGGAGACTACCCACTTCAAAAAAATCCAGGGTTATCGGATTTAGACAGTAAATCAATGTCTTTATACTATCCCACCTTTCCAAGCAGTTATGTTCAAACAACAAACAATGTTAGGTATTGGGCAACACCCAACGACGGAACGTGCAGTCCCGCCAACATGTGCGGAACACTATATGATAATAAACAAATAAATGTTTCTCCATTCCCCCCCAGCATTCCGTTTTCATCCAAAGAAACGCGTGTGAATGTTTATGCTTACGACGAAAATGCTCCTTCAGATATTTCAGATATTTATGGAAATAATTGTTAAATTTTTCAATATAATTAAATTATAAATTGAAACTTTATTTATATATATAACATTTTCACAAGCAGTAATACGAAACGAAATGTCGTCACCATATGAGTATCGAAGAAGGGGTGTTAGCGATGCAGTTGCCGCTGCAGATGCAGGCGTGCGTGCAAATTTCGATGCAGCAGAACTGCTTATAAATGAATCAAATGAGACACGTAGAATATCCAACGAAATGTTCAAACAAGCCGAAGCTTTGAAAGAAAAGGCAACAGCACTCTGGCGCGAAGGTCACAATGCTATGATGGAAGTTTGCGGTTCATTGCCTGGAAATGAAAATGTGTTATACATTCATGCAAATGATTTGAGAAGGGGAGAATGGGGAACAAAGAATTATGAAAGATCAATCGAACTTTACAAACAATTGATCGAGAGTGGCAGCAAATACGCGGAAGATTCGATATTCTGGTTGGCGATAATGTATCTTGAGGGAAAATATAACAATAATCATAAAGATCATAATTATCGAAAACTACACTTGTCCGATGTTGAAACTGCCGATGCATACGCGAAAAAAATTGAATCATCAAACCCTCAACACTACAAATCGTATCTTGACAAGAAAGAGTATTATCTTTCGTTAAAACAATTAAAATAGCAAGTAGTTCAAATACTTAACTCAAGATGACAAATTGACAACGGGGTTGACAAGGCTGTAAACAATGATGTGGGTCCGCTCTGTTCTTTTTTTACATTTCTTTTCGGGGCTCTGTGTTCAAAGCCGGTTTGTTTTTCTGCTTCGATTATTTTCCATAGTTCTTCGATTTTCACGACTGCATTTTTAAACCATTCTTTATTCCTCAACACTAGAACACAGCTATAAACTTCCAGTCTCCAATAAATATTTTTGATCCACGTTAATGTATCATATGTATTTATAGTTTCTTCAAACCATGCATCAAATGCCGATTTGGTAGTAATATCCAGCGGAGCGTATTGATAAAATGGTTTTTCATCCTTCATAAAATGTACAATAACCCCCCGTCGTTTTCCATCTATATTATAATTCCACTTTGAATTGTCGTTTGTTTCACCAGAATCTGCATTAAATGCATCCTCGTCATCATATTCTTTAAATTTAGTTTCTAAGAAATCGCATTCCGGCAAATTGCAAACCTCCATTTGAACCTGCATTTGAATCCAATAATCTTCCTTCGGAACGCCCGTAATTTCTCGAGATACTACATTCTTTATTTCAAGCATGCGCCCATACAATAACGATGACAGAAACACATTTATTCCATCGGGTGACGCTCCAATGAAATAATAATTTGGATTCGGATGCTTAATGCACCCAAACTCTTGAATTTGTGTGCAATTAATTTCCTCATATATCTGTTTCGATAATATTTCATACTTTTGCCCCCAATGCAACGGAGAATCGATATTCACTCGACTATATTTTGTCGGATCAAACGGCATACATTTTTCATATATTAATTGATTTTTTGTAGACTGACTCCCAAACACTTTCCACACTGAACTTGCGGTAACGAGTCCGTGACGATGAATGTACCACATGTCTGTTTTTTGTTCTGGCTGATAAAGCGACTCTAAAAATTGTATTTTTGTTTTCATTTTATCAATGTTTGGTTGTTTTCGTATAAAAGAACAATCATATGCTCGACGTGGTCTAATAAATTTAAAATAATCGGAAATTGTTACATATATTATTTCATCAATCTGAGACAATAAAACGGAATGATTAGAATCATTGTCAGAATCAGAGCCAGAGTCACCAGCATCGCCACAATCGCCACAATCGCCACAATCGCCACAATCTTCATTAATATCAAGACCCGTCATATTTTTTACGGAAAAATACAACATTGAATGCACGTATTCGTATATCATATTTTCAAAATCAATATTGCTCACCAATAACGGATTCGTTTTTATAAATTCGTCAATCAACGTTATTGATTCTTCGTGTAACAATCCCATATCAGCATCGGTTAATTCAAATTCATTGCATTCTTCTTCGGCTTCGTCGGCATCCTCGGCATCGTCGTCGGCATCGTCGTCGGCATCCTCGGCATCCTCGGCATCGTCGTAAGAGAGTCGTTGTGTATTCAATATTTTGTTAATATCCAACATTGATAATGGGGTCTGAGTTGCTTTTGATTTTTTTGATTTAACCATTTGATTGATTTTTCGTATATATATATATAACCGTTATTTTTAGATGTTTATCATAATCAATTTTTATAAAAATGGGATACAATCAAACAATAAACATTTTCACCTTTTACATTTTACCTATTTTTCATAAAAATTGAAATAATAATTCACATATCACAATACTCCAACAATTATACTTGTTTAATCAAACAAACAAACCATGGGTTCCTCGTCATCATCGTCATTATTATCATCATCCGCGCCCATCATAATTGCATCAATCGAAGGAAATATTGGGTCAGGGAAAACGTCGGGCAAACTGCAACTTGAAGAATATTTCTTAAAAGTAAATAAAAATAATCACGATTCTGTTATATTTGTAGATGAACCAACAAGTGAATGGGAAAGCATAAAAGATAAGAACGGCGTTCCAATTCTAACTAACTTATATAGAGATCTTAAACAGTTTTCGTTTCGATTTCAAATGATGGCATACATTTCCAGACTGCATAAACTTCGTCAGGCATTGAAAAATCCAAAGGTTAAATTGATCGTTACAGAGCGCTGTCTCATAACCGACGCGCACGTTTTTGCAAAAATGCTTTTTGATACAAACAAAATAGAGCTAGACGAGTATTCCATTTATACAAGATGGTTTGACGAGTTTGCAAAAGAAGTTGAACCATCTTGCATCATCTACTTCAAAGCATCTTCAGAAGTGTGCATGAAAAGAATCGAAAAAAGAAATAGACCAGGAGAGAAGAATATTCAGGTTGATTATTTAGAACAATGCAATAATTACCACAATAAATGGTTAACAACGTCTACAAATACAATTCCAACACTTATTTTAAATGCAAATGTTGAAAATACTTCATACGATTACAGCAGCGACATTCACAAATACATAAGTGGAATTCGAGCTTCCAAAATCGTAGGAGTCATGCATGATTCGAAAACTTATATCGACGGAGAAGTCCGAGAAAAAATAGAAGATCGCTTCCGCCCGTACCACCAACCATCTTATAAAGAAGATCGAGAATACTTTAAAAACCAAGAAGATCACCTAGTAAGATTCGGTCAGGCGTCCTTTTTACATTTTGATACATAAAATATCAAGAATTTTTCGGGGTTTGTATTTTAATATATCTAATTCTCTCAATGTTGTTGGAAATAAATCATGTCCGTAGACGTCTTGAAGTAATAACCATTCAAACATTCCTCCGCAATAAATATAAACATTTTTTATCCCAAACTTGACAAGTTGTTCGTATTTTATATGCACACTTTCGTCATTTGAATTTAACCCATATATGATTATTCTAGTCTTATCTCTCGAATTTTTAATAATATTATTTACTATTTCTTCTTCTTCGTTAATTGGAATCGTATTGGGAATTAAACACGTTTGACACGATTTGTCAAGTGTATTTATGATTGCATATTTATTATCATGATTATTTATGTCGCGGTTAAAAGAATGCTTGCACGCCGCCTGCACGTCTTCATAATTTATTTTAATTTTGGAATTACTCGCCCCCATATTAATATTAATTAGTAGTATTTAATTAGTATTAATAGACAATAACAAAACCCATTTATACCATTTATATTTTATTCTTGTTAATTTATTTTATACATATTTTATACATTATTGGTGGTTGTTTGTACCTTGATTTTATGATTTTATTCAAAACTAACAACAATTTCAACCTTTTCCTTTTTAATACTCTTTGTCGCAGATATTGATAATTCTTCGCGCTTTTTGCGAGTTTTATTTTTATCAGTTTTAGAATCAGTTTTAGAATCAGTTTTAGAATCAGTTTTATTACTATTCAAACCAATGTCATCTTCTTCTAAAGAAGCCGACGATGACGATGATGACGACGATCGCTTTGATGTGCTATTTCGAGAGTTCATGTCATCTTCGATAAACTGATAATTCTCTTCAATGTAACGAACAACATCATTTTCAATTGCCCATTTAAAAAAATTCAATTGTCCGATGGTGGTCTGAATAAACGTGCCATCTTTATATGGAATTGTAATCCTGTCCCAACGACAAAATGGATCAAACCGTTTTTTAGAATAAGCTTTTAGTTTTAATTTATAGTCAACATACACTTTAAATCTTCGAATCGGAGTTGAATTAGATATGGAATAAACCGTATAAAATTTCTTAGCAAAGTTTGTTGCAAACCAATCAATAATTCGGAGAGATATTTTAGAATGACCATTAATTATTTTAAGCATCATATCCAAATTATTTCCCTGATTATAAAATTTTAATAAATTGGTCAAAAGTAGATTATTTTGAGTGGTATATGATGTAGTATTTGTATTTGTATTTGTATTTGTATTACATTCTACTGACAACGTTGACGTTGATATTGCGGCGGCTGCATTCATTGCGTTATTTGCTTTTTGTTTACTTGCTACTGTTACATTGATTATGTGCATATGGTTTATATCCTTTTTATCGTTTTCATTTAAATTAAATAAATAATAAAAGATTATTATTCAACTTTTGTAAATGTCAACTGTTTTCCGTATTTAAAACGACCGCTGTCCATAGTCCCCCTTTTAATATTGCAATCCAAGCAACAAATGACAACATTATCTGCATTGTGTCCCAAATCATTATCAATCCTGTCGAGCGTCCATTGGCGCCTAGATAAAACCGTTTTATAAATAAGTTCGCACGCCATTTTACAATAAAAACATTTTAGTTTAGAACATAACAATTTTTCCGTCAATTGTTCGAGAGATATGAATAAATGTTTATTATATAGAGTTTTATCAATATCTTGTCTTTTATATCCAGATATTTTTTTTAGTAATTCTTTTATAATTATTAAACGATTATCAATGCCGTCATCTTCTGCATTAAGATATAATCTTGATATGACATTAAATTGATGAGAATACGTAAAACAATGTTCGGGGAAATCCCAATGTTCAGATGCAGCGCGTTTTAAAGGAGAACCAGAACAAGAACCAATACTGTTAATACTCCTTCTACCAACTATATTTATATTTTTTAATTCTATCAGTTTAGGAAATTCATTGTCATTATTGTCATTATTGTCATTATTGTCATTATTACCATTGTTTAACAACGTCATTTATATTATTTAATATTAATAAAAATTATTATATCTTTGTTAATATATAATAGACAATAATGAATATGTTCAACTCACTATTTGGTCCCCTTACTCGCGAGTATTGCTTGTACTATTATGGATTTTCTATTTTCTTTTATGTTGCATTTGTTTTTATAACACTGTTCTCCATTTATAGCCTATTAACTAAGAAATTCAGTTTTGAATTATTGGTTGGATTATTTATGGGATGCTTTACCTATTTCTTAGCATATTTCGTTTCGCGTCTTTCTTATTCCATGTGTGTTGGCAGCTTATCACCGTCCTCTTCACCCTTGCACTTTTTCAATTAACTCGATCCAATTTATCTATGCTTAAAACTATGCTAAAATAGTATATATAAAATAGATTTAAACTCTATTTTATAAATATATTAACAAGTCTTTAACAAGAATGAATTCTGAAAATTCCACAAACGAACAACAGGAGAATGATGAGCAGCAGAATAATGAACAGAATAACAACGTCGGTGACAGCGATTGTGTTGAACTTAGAAATATTAAATATAAATCCATGCTGTTGAAAAAAACGAGTCCCAAACAAGTTACAAAACACAATTCAAATATTGATGATTTCCTAGAGAAAGAAAGAACGCAAAATAAAGAGGATCAATGGGTAAAATTGGATAAAACAGTGAAAACAAAAAAAATGAATGCATTTATTGAAACATATGCAGCTGAAAACAAATTATGCGGTAAGGATAAAATAACTCTGTGCGATTTTTTAGCTTCTAGTCTAGATCAGAAAAAACTGTTTAAAACAAAAGAAGTAATTTATGATAAAGTTACAGGAACTATAAAATCAATTCCTTGTCTTGTTTATTGTCCAACATCTGTGAAAAAATTCACTCTTAAGCGGTGCGAAAAAAGACAATCCACGTTAAAGTCGCTTGCTCCTAAAACGAAAGCAACAAAGCAACCGGCTTCTGTAGATGGTTCTATTCGATGTTCTATTCCTATGGAATAAATGCATTGTCATGGGTGGGTCCTATTATATTGACAATTTGTCATAAATATAATTTATTTTCATTGAAAGATCAACTAAACTATTTTTAATAAAAGTTATATCTGACATTTTTATAACAATATTCGGATCATTCGGATCATCGTCTAAATTTAATTTTTGTTGTGGTTGTTGCGGTTGTTGTGGTTGTTGTGGTTGTTGCGGTTGTTGTGGTTGTTGTGATTGTTGTGGTTGTTGTGGTTGTTGTGGAGGAAGTGGATTCGTCGATGAATTTATTTTTTTGAATTTATTAAACAGAGTATTAATGTCAACTTTGTCTTTGTCGCCACCATCTGTAGATGAGACTGTCGCCGCAGATAAGGTAACATTGTCATTAAAACTTACTCGTTTTACCGCAGTAACATTCGATTTTGAACTCGAATTTGGATTAATCCATTTTTCTGCCATGCCCTTATCTTCTTTTCCAGTTGAATAATTCAACTGTTCTAATTCTCGTTCTCTTGATGCTAATGTTTCCGCCAATAAGCGTTCCATATCATCTCCTATCGGTTTGTCATAGGCATCATCTGAAAACTTGATTTCATCTGGTTTTTTTAATTTTATAATCGATGACATTTCTTCTTCCTTTTTTTTTAGTTCCATGTTAAATGCAGACTGGCGTTCTTTTTGAATGTCTTCTGCCCGATAAATTGTTTCGAGTTGTGGAATTTGCTGCTGCTTCTTAAGAATCTCTTTTTCTCGCACTTCGCCGCCGCCACCCATTCTTGCATTTTCATCGTTCACGTTCAGCAAATGTTCTAATCTTTTACAAACGGTGTATATGGCTTCCTTATTCATTACATTCAAATCAACGGATTGATTCATTATATGAAAAGATTCGTCCATTTCCCGCAGTGTTTTTTCAAACATAACCTGAACCTTGTTCAACGCCGTTTCCGGAATGCCGTTAAATTTACCCGCACCATGTAAAGCGCTCCACAATAAACCCTTATTCTCATTACTCGTAAATTCGCTTGTTGCACTTGCATTCATGTTATTTTATTTATTATTTGTAATGTTTTATTTAATAAAATGTTACAAATACTCTTTATTATTATTTAATACAAAATAATTAATGTAATTATAAAAATGAATTAAACTTAATATATTATATTTTATAATTACATTAGTTATTACCTTATCACCATTACATGAAACCACTTCATCAAGTTCTTGTAAACGACCTTGAACCTGGAAAAACGTATCTACTTGAACGTGTAAATTCATATTCTTCTTCCCCCGGTGATTGTTTGCGTAGGTGCAAAGCAACATTTGTTGAAAATATTTTACCCCAATGCGAATACCATTGCACGCTGTCTAAATTTACGAATATAATCCGCATTGGGAATAAACCGCATGATTTAGAAGAGTTACGATTGCAAGATTTGTACTGGAAATATTACGAGGCGGATGCAACGATTCGCACATATACAGCCCACATTTTGCAAAAAATTACAGGAGACCCCTTTTTTATCTACGATTACCGGAATTCCTAGAGGATTTTTTGTCCATTCCCTTATTTCTCTAACAGTGTCATTATTTTAAGAACAAAATATTGAAGCAAATATTCTGTTTTACACTCCTGTATGTGCATTATGTGTTCAATAAAGTTTAATAAATTTGAATTTATATATTTTGGATGATTTCGTATAATATAATTCAAATAATTTTTGATAATATTTTTACGCTCAATATTATAATATATGCTTATCTCATTTATTTTATCAATAATTATAGATGTTTTTGCTCGCGACTTTAATAACAGGGTTAGATTTTCCCACACGGCATTTGTAATTACATGACAGTCGTGAAGAAGATGTTGATTTGACTGCATGTAGTTGATCATGCTTCTAATGTCAGAATTAAAATGGCGCTGAATGGATATTAAAATAGTATCGTCAACATTCAAATTTTCACAAATATTAATTTTCTTTAAAAAGGAAAGAATGTTTAGTTCAGGTAATTGGTTAAAGCGCATTCGCACAAATTCAGTTTGTAATGCTTCATCGATTCTACTAATGTAATTACAAATTAAACAAAAACGCACATTAACAAGATTGTTATAATTATTTAATAAATAACGAAGCGCCGTTTGTGCATTCTTTGTCATATAATCAACCTCGTCTAATATTACAAATTTCATGCCTTCGCCAAACATTGACTTGGACGTCACGAAACCATTAATCTGATTTCGAATAATGTCAATGCCCCTTTCGTCTGAAGCATTCAAATGAATCATGAGACCCTTGTTTTTTTGGTTATATTTTTCTTGATATGCATTTACCAAATTGATAATGGTGGTTGTTTTGCCGGTGCCAGGAGGACCGTACAATAATAAATTAGGAAAATAATTATTTTCAATGATGGACAAAAGTAACTTTTTATTTATTTCATCAAGAACAATTTCATCAAAATGCGTAGGTCTATATTTTTCAACCCACGGGGTTGAATTATGCACTACATCAAAATCATGTTCTTCGTGTTCTTCGTGTTCTTCGTGTTCTTCGTGTTCTTCGTGTTCTTCGTGTTCTTCGTGTTCTTCGTGTTCTTCGTGTTCTTCGTGTTCTTCATCACCATTTTTCTTATCTTTATATTCTTTGTTATCAGTATTAGAAACATTAGAAACATTAGAAACAATCATATTTAATTTTAGTTATAGTATAGTTAAAAAATATTAATATTAATGTTTATTATGTTTTACGTTTTAATTATAAATAAATTGAATTTCGTATAATATAAAATAAATATGCAAGCGCGCTCAGAAACAATGTCAAAAACTGCGGGTTATTTGGAACTCATTTTAGGACCAATGTGGTCTGGAAAAACATCAGCCATTTTAAAAATATATAGACAATATGCATTCTGCCAATCCAGAATTTGTGTAATAAATTATGAAGCGGATGATCGATATTCGGAATCCATGATGTCAACACACGATAAAGAAATGATTCCATGCATAATGGGATTTTCAATGACTGAAATCATGAACTCGCACGGCGATGAAATCCACAATAGCGATGTGATATTGGTGAATGAAGGTCAGTTTTTCCAAGATATTGTGTCCTTTGTAATTGAAATGGTGGAAGAAAGAAGAAAAAAAGTATACATCTGCGGTTTAGATGGAGACTTTAAACGAGAGAAAATTGGAAACTTATTAGAGCTCATTCCAATTTGTGATAAGCTGACAAAAATACACGCGCTTTGCAGTCAGTGCAAAGATGGAACAATTGCCCCGTTTACATTTAGAAATACGCATGACAAAGAACAGCTTGTAATTGGCACCGACATCTATGTGCCTCTGTGTAGAAGCTGTTACAATGTGAAAACCAAACGCAAAATGGAAGAACAAGAAGAACAGAAAGAATCTTTCGGATACACAGTTAATAATTAATTAATTTTAGTAATTTTAGTTAGTTAATGGTTGCGTTTACGTTTATGGTGAGGTGTTATTTTATGAGTAGTAGTTGCATTTCTTGTTTTTTTACGTCCATGCAATCCGTGCAATGTGGAACGTCGTCTTGTGGTGGGTGTTGTTTTGGTTGACATTGGCGTTGGTGAATGTTTGAATGATTTTTTTGGAGTATTGCGTTTTGAATACGACGGTGAAAATTTATCAATATTTTTAAGCTTTTCATTAAAATTTTCCGCAGCTTTTCCCTTTAATGCTTTATATTTTTGTTTTTCAATTGGATTATAATTTAAAAACCATTCTTCGTATTCTCGCGAATCCTTTTTACCCTTTAACTTTTCAAACATGTGAGATTTCGCATCTTTAATGTCTTTAAGCGTAACCTGCTTACCGATGCACGGATTCGAAAATCGCTTGAATATGCCTTCATTTTTAGTTAATTTAGCATACTGTAAATCATAAATATACTGACTCATGCAAAGAAGGCGGTCTCTATCATAATAAGGTCTATTAATATAAAGAAACATTAAATAAAAGCTGAGTATGGTGTCCGTCGTTGCAATGCAAACATCTTTGCCACTTATTTTAACCACGTTATAATTATGACACGCACCGGGCGACGGTTCATACACGAACGCAACAGTTCTGCCATCAACAATTATTTCATAGTGCGAACTAACGTGCTCTCCAAACTCCTCGCGTTTCTCTACAATCACGCTTTTAAAATCGCCTGTTTTTTCAATCACACGCTTTATTTTATCGGCAGACTTGTCTGCGTGTTCGGACAATAAATCAAAAGACGGCATGCTTGAATACAAGACGGGACGCTCTGCCTTTTTCAAATGTTCTGAAAATAAAGAACACGCGTATCCTCCGAAAAAAACAAGTTTTTCATCAATTGCTTCGTCGCGTATCAAATCAAACAATTCTATTTCTTTTTTTGTTGGCGACATTGCCGATTCTTTTGAATTCTTCAAACAATTTTCCCCTTTCAACGGATAATTTTTATTGAAACGCATCAACCGACTGTATACCTTTTCCCAACGCGTGACATCACCGTCCGGGCGAGAGAGCTCTAAATACATGGACATTCTTAAAAAATTTACCGGCGCATACAATATTCCATTGCGTTCAATCGCCTCTCGCATTAAACTCTTAAATAGCTCTGGTTCGATAAATGTTATGTCTGCAACACCTATAAAATTCACAAACACTTTATATGTTCCCGTGTGCATGCCAGATTTTGCCTCAACATCGCTAAATCCCTTCCTGTAAAATATATCGGCAAGCTCCTTTGCATCTTCTAACGAATTCGGCGAAAAAAAATCATAATCAGGAATCTCTCGAGATGTGTCATAAAATTGATCCTTCTTCGGAAGAATATTATTTATTGCTGTCCCTCCATAACAAATTAATTTTTTTGTTACTAAAAACTGTTCAACAATTGACACAATTTCTTTAACGGTGGGATTACTTACCAGTTTTTCACCCTGTTTGACTTCTATTTCTTTCTGAGATTTTTTCAATATTTCTAATGCACGCTGTTCTTTGTTATCAGTCATTCGTTTTTTGTATTATATATACGCCTTATTATATATAAATAATATTATTTAAAATTATTTATAAAATTGAATTTTGTTTATAATATTCATGAAATTATAAACAAACAAGACGCAAACCAAACGCTTTAAATGAGTTTTGAGGAAGCAGTCGAAGAACAACCAGAACAAGAACAAGAACAAGAACAAGAACAAGAACAAGAACAAGAACAAGAACAAGAACAAGAACAAGAACAAGAACAAGAACAAGAACAAGAACAAGTATTAAATAAGAAACAGAAGAAATACATAAAAATTAAACCTAAAATTCAAGAGAATCAAGATCCACCTCAACCAAAATTACAAACAACACATTGCGATGATATAAAAAAAATATTATCGATTTTTAAATCAGAAGAGAAAACAGCGCACTTACCTAATAATATATCAACAAAAATAAAAAATAATAATAGTAAATGTGGAACTGCTTCAATATTACCTAACCAAAGAACTGCTTGTGTTGGGCGTTGCACAATATCATATAAAGAAGTAATGGAAAACAATTTAAATGATGTGACAAAATTAAGCACTTGTACTAACGGAATTGTAGTTCTTTTGCAAAATGAAGATTATTTTGATTTGAAAGAAAAAACTGATGATTTTTCAAAATATTTAATAGCAAATATCGGCGGAGACCAAGTTGTGTCATCCATTATATCAATTGGGTCAATCGGTGGTGACTCGGGTTCTTCATATGCTTCAGAATGTTTTGCAAGATTACAACCAGAAATAGAAAAAAACAATTGGTTTCCAGCAAAAAGGAACCCCGATTACAAAAAGAAAGACACAAATGATTTCATTACATTAGGTAATAATAAATGGCATGGTCAATACTATGTAGACATTTCCGGAGGAAGTCAAGAAAACAAAAAAATCAAATCCGGTATAGAATCTCAATTATTTAATTGTTTTCATGACTATGCAAATGAAGAGGTTGCTACACAAATTGATGCAAAAATGATATACTATTTGTGTCACTCTAATGGAATTGAGAAATATATACCAAGACCATTATTAGATGAATGTATAAACAAACTTGAAATTTATTTAAAGGGAATTCAATATGATGACGGCTGTCTTTATGGTTCGCATGTAATGCGCAAATGTTTAAAAACAAAAAAAGATGGGAAAAAAGTTTTAATATGTCCACTCACAGATCAAGAATTATCAATTGACGATTTTGCTATAGGTAAAGACGACGATGATCCAAATGTCATTCAAATTTGTCACGAAGAAGCCGTATATTACAAAAAAATGTACTACGACAAAACGCGCGGATACATTATAACAGCAAGAAGACCTCAAAATTTATTTTGGGGGAAAAAATTAGGAAATATGCAGCAGCAACATTTCACAATAGATGAATATTGGGCTTATATGAAAAAGAAAGTGAATGAACATGATTATGAATTGGATGAACATGATTGGGAATAATGCGAATGCGAATAATCAATCCATCTCTTCAATCTCTTCAAATGTGCAACCGTGACTTGTTAGATTATTTATAATACAATCGCGAAATAAATCTTTTCGGAGTTCAAACCCAACGCCGATTCGTCCCAATTTTTGTGCAGCAATGGCGCTAGTAAAACTTCCGGCAAATACATCCAGAACAATGTCTCCGCGATAACTATAATAATAAGTGCTCATACGCGGTATATCCATTGGAAACGGCGCAGTGTGCCCCAACTTATTTTCTTTTTTATTATTTATTTTTATTACGGGTGATAATTTATGAATATCTCGTCGCCATTCCTGCACCAGTTCCTTCGGTATTACATTTTCAGCTTGTCGAAACGGATTTTGCGTCATTATGGTTTTTAACGAGAAGCGCTTACCCCTGTCTGATTCACTTCTTTCGCATTTCGGATTTTTGCACTCCCACGAACGCAACCCTTTCGATGTGTAGCTGTTGCTCTTTACAATTAAACTGCCGCAATCATTGCACGGATATTTAACATCCTTTTCTAACCGGTGTTTATGAAAGATGAGAATGTGTTCATAACAATTGCACGAATACTGAAAGAATGGAAACGGCTTGTTCCCGTTTTTATGTCTCGAACTTTGAACTTCGCCTTTATCCCAAATAACATCGTCCACAAACGTGAATCCGCATTCTTCAAACATCACTATGAAATACGCCGGAAGCGGAATTTTCCTGTTACCGAATGCATTTATTTTATCCATTTTATCATTATCAACCACGTCGCTAACGTTGAACACGAATACTCTGTGATTATCCAACACGCGATAACATTCGGTGATGATTTCGCGCATGTCATCTAAATATGCTTTCAGATTTGCCCAGATTGAATAATCGCGCGCATTATAATAGGGCGGCGAAGTGACAATGTGCCCCACCGACTCGCTCGGAAGCCGTTTTAAACTTTGCAAACACCCCCCCCAAACAATCTTTACATTTTCAGGATTAGATGATGCGATTTTATGTAAAAGCCGATAATCCTTATAATTTGTTTCCATATTCCATTTCTTTTTTATAACTTTGCGATATGCATCTATAAAATCATACACATTTTTTCCCTGTTTTCCTTGTTGTTTTCCATTTCCTTATTGTAATCATATTCGCGCGCCAATTCTTCGAGCAACTCTTTGGACAGCATTTCTTTTAAAATATCAAGGTTATCTTCAATTAGATTTATAATTGGTAACATCATTGTATTTTCTCGAATAATTGGAGGTTTGGGTTTTATTTTTATATTTTTTTTGGATTTTGATTTCATTGTTTCATTTGTTTCATTTGTTTCATTTGTTTCCTCTTCTGCATTCATTGATTGGAACAGACACAAGTAATAATAATTATAAAATTATACTTTATTTCAATTTTATATTAAAATAAAATTTAAATAAAATAAAAAATAAAATAAAATAAATGGATGGAAAATTTAAAATTGAAACAATTAAATGGTAAAATTATACATGTCGGATTTAAGGGGTCGGCTTGCAAAAGAAAGTTGGGGATTTTGTGGTGTTGGTGTAGGAATTGTTTGGGGCGTAAACATCAAATCGGCAGGTTTTAATAAAAATGCACTTTTACTTGGACCGGCTTCAAACCAATCGTTATACACAGCCAAATTCCCGTCCCGCAAAAGTTGAAATGACATAGCCATAAGCTGACATCCTGTCAAAGATGGCGGCATTGGATCATAATTTTCTACCGACATTGAATAATCCGGAATAACAATCGTCATGTACTGTTTATTAAACGTTGTCAGTTCTTGAATGTCTGGACTATTAATAACGTCAAAATTTTTTAATATTCTTAAAAATGCGTTACTTGTAAGATTCGTAATTTCATATAATTTTTCAGCACCCGGCTGATACAAGAGTGCATTTTTTTCAATAATGATAACCACCTTACCCGCAAACGCTTGAATGGGTTCAGCGCAAATATTTTTCCCGCCAAATTCGTGATTATATTGTGGCAGCAACTTGCCCTGTAAACGAGAATTAATTATTTCAGCCATGCTGTTCAGAACGTCAACATCATTCGTTTTTATTCTGAATAATAATAAAAGAGGATCATTTGGATTGGGGCAGTTTTTGACACTAAATGCGTGTGACGAAACATCATTCATTGCATCGTCAAATGAAACTGAATTATATGTTTCCTTAATGCACTGGTCGTCAACGATAGATGTGGAAATAATGGGCTGACCTTTATACCCATAAACCTCAAAATCTAAACACCTGCATCCCATTTTTAGCGCATGCTTTAATGCGCAAGTGCTCACATAATCATTTGAAAAATTACCCGTTGAACAACAATTATAGGCAGTTTTAGCATAATAGTCTCTCAGCAAATATCTGGAAGACGGGGATGCCGAAGAAGTTGTTAACCAAGAAGAATTTAATTTTGCCGGCTTTTTTGCATTCAATTTTTTACAACTTTTCGGTAGAAGCGTGTATTTGTAATATACATAATATGCCATGCACGCCATTATAAAAATAATCAACGTGCAGCCAATAACATGCACCATTACGGTATTTGGCACTTGTGATAGCATTGACTTAAAACGCAACGTTTGTGCCTTTAATTGATCGCCAACATCCTTAAATCCATCCGACACCGTTCCTCCTTCTTCACTCATATTCGATTCGATTAAATAGATAGTCTAAAGCTTATATTTTGTATATATAATTTAATTATGTTAATTATCATAATTATGATAAATAAATTGTTTTTAATTATAATTATTTAGAATTAAGAATCTTATATATATAGTTTATATCAACACAATTAATAACAAACTCGAATGGCAGGAGGTTTATTAAATCTGGTAGCATATGGAAATCAGAATGTTATATTAAATTCAAATCCCAAAAAGACCTTTTTTAAAACAACATATGCAAAATATACAAATTTTGGACTACAAAAATTTAGAATTGATTTCGACGGTCAAAAAAATCTGAGAATGTCTGAAGATTCTAAATTTACATTTTATATTCCCCGTTATGCTGAACTGCTCATGGACACGTACCTTGTTGTCACATTGCCGAACATTTGGAGTCCGATTTTACCACCCCAAGCGTGCGGCGAGTCTTGGACTCCGTACGAATTCAAATGGATCGAAAATGTGGGAACGCAATTGATTAAAGACATTACAATTTCAGTTGGAGGACAAACGCTTCAAAAAATTACGGGCGGCTATTTGCTGGCTCTCGTTCAAAGAAATTTCAACGGGACGGAGCGTGATCTCTATAACCGAATGACCGGAAATATACCAGAACTAAATAACCCCGCATATTCGGGGACAAATAAAGGGCACTATCCCAATGCATTTTACAATTATACCAATGATCCAGCCGGAATCGAGCCGTCTATACGATTTAGAAACCTCTACATCCCCATAAATGCATGGTTTACCATGAGCAGCAAAATGGCATTTCCGCTAGTTGCTCTGCAGTATAACACGCTTCAAATTGACATCACGCTTCGCCCCATAAGAGAGCTATTTGTCATTCGAGACGTTTCGAATCCAAACACGAATGAAAACACGGTGCCATCATATTTTCCCGAATACACAACTCCAAATTATATTCAGCCCAATTTTAACGATAGTTTACAACAATTTTATCGATTTAATCAACCCCCTCCCAACATTGAATTGAATTATGGAAATTCAACTCGAGGTGACTGGAATGCCGACGTTCATCTCATGTCAACTTACGGGTTTCTTTCTGCAGACGAAGCAAAACAATTTGCATCCATGCCGCAACAATATCTCATTAAATCGGTATATGAGTGGAACTATGAAAATGTAACCGGAAGTCGTCGCGTGTGGCTGCAAAGCACTCTCGGAATGGTAAGTAGCTGGATGTTTTATTTCCAACGGAGTGACGCGTATTTGAGAAATGAATGGAGTAATTATACAAATTGGGCTTATGATTATAAACCGGTCGGAATCGTTCCCGCCCCCATGGGACAATGCGACCCCGCATCAAGCGGGTGTATTCCAACGTCAAACGATCAACCTCTGGATTGGAACCCGCCGCCGTGCAACGATCCCTTGATAGAAGGAAATTATGGTCCCGGCTGGAACCCCGCATTGAATGAACCCACCGGTCTTTTTATCACGCAGTCATTTAGCGTCGAAAACCAAAAAGACATCTTGTTGAATTGTGGCATTTTATTAGACGGAAAATACAGAGAGAATGTTCTAGATGCAGGAATTTATAACTACCTCGAAAAATATACAAGCAGTCGCGGTTCTGCACCTGATGGTTTATATTGTTACAACTTTTGCCTGGATACAGAGCCAACTGATTTTCAGCCATCGGGGGCGATAAATGCAAGCAAGTTTTCGACGATTGAGCTCGAATTTACTACATTTTATCCGCCGCTGGACCCGAGCGCGAATTTCTTGACAATTTGTGACCCGGAAACCAATTTTCCGATTGGTGTGAATAAGCCGACGTGGAGAATCTACGACTATAACTATAACTTGACGGTTTTTGAGGAGAGATTCAATATGCTTACATTTGTGGGCGGAAATTGCGGGCTCATGTATGCAAGATAGGTCAATATGGTAAATAAAATTATTTTATTAGAATATAATTTTATATTGCGTTAAATTATAACAGTTAAAATATGCCGTCGTCTAAATATAAACCACCTGCGAACCCAATGTACATGGGATTTTCAAAAACAAACCAAAAGTCTTCAAGTAGACCTAACCGGACCGGAGGAGGTGTAGGAACATTTACTCCTAAACCTACACTCGCGCTACCCCCGACGACAACAACAACAACATGCCCCTCGTGCCAATTTGGTGATTATGCACAAAATTATGGTGGGCAATGGATTATAATTAATGATGCAACAATTAGTCCTTGTCAAACTTTAACTATTCCTCAAGATAAAACTGTCACATTTGTTGGTGTGATAACAATTAAAGGCACCCTCATTAATTACGGTACCATTATTATAGGCAACTCCGTTCAAAATAGAAGTCTTGTAAACGCCCTAGGCGGAACCATTAACAACTATGGCGCCATAAAGATTATTTCGCTCTCCACCTTGAACAACTATGGCACCATTAACAATATTAACAATAGTAGTTCTTCCATTACAAACAGTGGACACCTACTAAATGATGGTACCATTACAAATCCAAGCGGCTCCCAAATTATAAACAATGGAAATTTCACCACTTCCTCCGATAACAATTTTGAAAATGCTGGAACAATTTTTAATAACGGCGTTTTGACCAATAGTGCGAATAGCTTTTTTGTAAATGACCCGGTCGATCTACCACCCTACCCATCCACTATTAAGAATGGTCCAGGTGGAGTTTTTACCAATGCAGGTATGTTTGTAACCAACACCCCCACTACCCCCTTCGCTAGCAACGGTCCCTTCGCTAACAACGGTGGTAGGTATTCAAACACTGGAAACGTTTATAGTTATTATGATCCTGGTCAATCGAAAGAATCCAATTCTCAGTATTTGACTAACCCTAACCCAGCAAGTAATTAATTTAATTAATTTATATTTTATTTTATAATTATATATTAATAATAATTATAATTATAAAATAAATTTAAATATAATGACATCATCATCGTTTTTAAATGGAACCACGCCAATTAACGCATTATTTTCATCATTTTCATCATTATCATACAAAGAACCATTTAGTATTTTTTCTTCAACCGACGCATCCGGAAACCCGACAACTGACGCATCGGGAAACTCATCATCCGGATTATTCGGAAGCATGGGCAACATGTTTTCTTCTTCTTCTTCTTCTAGTGACGCATCTGGAAACCCGACAACGACAACTGACGCATCTGGAAACCCGACAACGACAACTGGGTCCGGAATATTCGGAAGCATGGGAAGCATGGGAAGCATGTTTTCTTCTTCAACCGCCGCAACAACTGACGCATCTGGAAATCCGATACCAGCAGCAACAGCAACGGCAGCGCCAACAACCGATGCAGCAGGAAATCCAATAACACCCGATACAAATACAAACCCGTCCATTACAACTTATACCGCATTCTTTCAAAGCTTATTCTATTTATTTGTTCAGATTTGTATTATTGGATATTTAGGGGCATCGTTTTTATGTTTAGTAAAAATGTCAAAGAAGGAATTAACCGAATATATGCCGTCTGACATTAACTGGTACCCTTATTGCAGTCCAGATGGAACGCAAGAATTCGGCGTGAAAGAAGACCCAATATACTCATATGGATTTCCATATAATTTATATTGCGACGCAAATGATGACGAAAAATGTGTTAAAACATGCAAAGTTATAAAAAGTGAATTACGTGACCCCGACGCATTTGTGGAATACACGCCGTTTGCTTTTTGGCTGTCGCTTTCTATGAAAAATACGTATGCAACGTTTCGGGCATTTATTAAAATGATTTGCATGAAAATGGGTAATTTGCTGAGTCAAGACAAGTACGACACGTATGGAATATTAGAAAATGTAATGATGTTTTCCGGATTAATATTAATGTACATTGTCATATTGTACGGCGGTTTCATCGGGTTTTTCATGACATATGTATTTCAATTCTATAACAGCGGATTTATAATGAGCGGGTTTGCATGGACCCTTGGATTATTTTTATTATCGTGGATACCGCCATTTTTCAACTTTTTCGGATTTATATTTCAAGCACTAATACTGTTTTTATGGATTCCGTTTACCCAAAATACAAATTATCCGCCACCAAATGAAAACAAAAACACCAAGGTTGTTTTTGAAATATTTAAGAGGAAGAAAACGCTGCTCGTTTTACTATTCAGCATTGGCATGATAATGAACGCATTCAAATACTTGACGGCGTATGAACCATACTATGTTTTAACGGCGGTTGCCATGTTTTTATTTAATATGTATGCGAACTCATCTAAAGATATGTCGCCTAGTTAATCTATTATATTTGTATAAAGCTAACTTCATGACTTCATCATTAGCGCCATTCGTAAGTGTTTGCACACCCACATTTAATAGAAGACCGTTTATTCCAACGCTAATCAAATGTTTTGATAACCAAGATTATCCAAAAGACCGAATGGAATGGATCATTGTTGATGACGGCACGGACAAAATTGAAGACGTCGTCGCCGACCTTCCGCTTGTAAAATATTTTAAATTTGATGAGAAAATGCCTCTCGGGAAAAAGCGCAACATTATGCATCAAAAGTCGCGCGGTTCCATCATTGTTTATATGGACGACGATGATTATTATCCGCCGGAGCGCGTTTCGCACGCGGTAGAAATGCTCGTTAAACACCCGGAAGCGCTCTGTGCCGGAAGCAGCGAAATGTATATATATTTTAAAGACACCGACCAAATGATACAATTTGGACCTTATGGTCCTAAACATGCAACCGCAGGCACATTCGCATTTCGCAAAGAAATGCTTCGCGAACACACATACAATAATCACGCGTGCTTGGCAGAAGAGCGCGAATTTCTTAAAGGATACACGGTTCCATTCGTTCAGCTGGACCCGATGAAAGCAATTCTGGTTTTTTCGCACCGACACAACACGTTTGATAAACGCACCCTGCTGAATGATCCGTTCAGCGACGTCATGCGCTTATCTGATAAAACGGTTGGCGATTTTATAAAGGATACGGATGCGGATTCGAAGAGCATTACCGATTTTTTTATGAATCTTGAAAACGTGCTAATTGAATATCCACCAGGAGAGCCGGAAATGAAACCCGACGTTGTCAAAGAAACGCAAATGCTAGTAAAAAAACGAGACGAAATGAAACAAAATGCAATTGAACAACACCGGAATCAGCAGCAGAAACAACAAGAACTAAAAAAAAAACAATATGACGAGATCGCAAAGACAAATCCCGAAATTTTTCAACGAATTCAAGCTCAACAACAACAAATTCACGCATTGCAAGACGAAAATAATATAATTAAAAATGAAACGCACCACCTACAAGTTCAAGTTGGAAAATTAAAAGAACTTTATTCAAAGGTAATTCAAGAGAACATGGAATTAAAAAAAATAAATAAATAAATAACGAAAATACGATTGATTATTTATTTATTTTTGGTTTATTATTAGTTAATGCTATTTAATATTTAATGCATTTTGCGGCTATGGAGGCGCCTGGAAGACCGCCTGGAAGACCGCTTGGAAGACCGCTTGGAAGACCGCTTGGAAGCGCTTGATTTGATTGATTGTCGTACTACACGTCCACGCTGACGACCACCGGTCTTACCAAAATTTGTCAGATCTTTATAGAAACTTTTGCCTAATGCTCTTCTTCCAGTTACGTTTTGTCTTCTGTCATTTCCTTTTGCAAGGATAGCAAATTCGTTTGCATCTGCTTGAATGCGAGCTGCTTCGGCTGCTTCGGCTGCTTCGGCTGCTTGAATGCGAGCTGCTTCGGCTGCTTGAATGCGAGCTGCTTCATCTAGTTGAGCTTGGTACCTTTCATCACCACCCACTTCCCATGATGATTGAGTAATGGGTAGAGGAGGAGGATTATATTGATTTAAATATGTAAAATTTCTTGGCATTATATATATATATATATATATATATAATTTAATTATATTATTATGTTCGTCTAAATTTAATTAAATTATTTTGTTCTTCTATATTTAATTAAATTATTATGTTT
>Ga0114966_10000932_pt1 | contig 27473 bp, 20 predicted proteins | sample M_130207_XF_Meta_FD_87029 | JGI IMG/M metagenome (GOLD analysis project Ga0114966, IMG submission 87029) | Freshwater microbial communities from Lake Montjoie, Canada to study carbon cycling - M_130207_XF_MetaG | ecosystem: Environmental > Aquatic > Freshwater > Lake | place: Lake Montjoie... | reverse complement strand
TTAAAATTTTTAATATTATCTTTTAAACTTTTAATAATTGCATCACGTTTATTAATCTCATCAATTAAATGATTAATATCAGTTTTCATTTCAATTTCTGTAATAGTAGATTCATCAAATGTATCATTACAAGAATCTGAATCTATCATTGTAAAAATATTTTTTGTATCAACTGGTTCATCATTAAAAATTGGTAAATGTAGAACTAATTCTTCTTCATTATTTACAGGAGCTACTTTTTTTGGCTTTACCTGTGGAGTTTTTTGAATTGGTGGGCGACCTCTTTTCGATTTAACAATTTTATCATTATCATTATCATCCGATTTTTTAGGCGGCATATATTATTTAATATATAGAACATATATCTTTATATTAAATTGGAGATTAAAAATCAATTTTTTTATTTTTATCTAGAACCAATATTAACATTTGGTTTTTTTCCTTTTGTTGATGATCCAAATGAAATTGATGATGCTTTAATCGTATTTTTATTTGATAATTGATTTTGGAGAGTTTTATTAATTGAAATTACACTACGAGAAGATTGATTTGATAATGTTGATCTTGAATCAGATTCAACTTGTTTTTTTGTAGTAGTTGTTTTTTTTGTAGTAGTTGTTTTTTTTCTTTCAGATGATAATCTTTCAGATGATAATCTTTCAGATGATAATTTATCCGAATGTGGACTTTGTTGACTCATTTCTAATCTTTGTTTAATTTTATTAAATTTATCATCATCGTCGGCTAACATTTTTTCTAATTGATGATATTCAAGTTCTTGACGTTTTAATTCCTCTAAATCTCGCATCTTTTGAACAGTATTATTATGTTCTTTTTCAAATAAATCATCAAACCCAGTATTTGATTTTGGTTGTAATTGTTGTGATTGTTGTGATTGTTGTAATTGTTGTGATTGTTGTAATTGTTGTTTTTGTTGTGATTGTTGTAATTGTTGTTTTTGTTGTGATTGTTGATTTGGTTGATTTGTTTGATTTGTTTGATTTGGTTGATTTCCAGCAGTAGCCTTTGCACGTAATTTTTCTAATAATGCATCGTCATTTTCAACTTTACTTGCTATACCAGGAATAAATTTATGTGCATTATTTTTACCACCTACAATAACAACAGTACCGATTAAAGTTACAAATAATCTCATCCATGGATTCATCTTTTTACCAGGTACATTATAATGTTCATAAATCTCACCAAGAATTTCATAATAAGTATTTTTATCAGAAGATACTTCATTTGATAAACCTTTTAAACTAAAATCAAATGGATTATAACGATTATTTACTAATTCAACACCTTTAACTGCACCAATTAAAATATGATTATATAATTGCATCCAATTACGTTTTGTACGAATACTTGTATGCAATTCATATTCATATTTCATCATATAATAATCATCATTAATTGAATAATTTGTTACTTTACAACCTAAATCACGTAATTCACCTAATTTACGCATATATTCAAGTCTTCTTAATCTTTTTTCATTAATTGTTAATGATTCATATTCATCTTCATCATCATTTTTATCGTCATTTTTATTTATTTCATTTTTTTCTCCATTTGAATTTTCATTATTATTATTATTGTTATTATTATTATCTGTATGAAATTCTTCTTTGGATTCTAATTTAGTTGGTTCTTTTTTATATGAATTTATATCTTCATCAATATCATCATTATCTTGATTGTCATTATTATCTTTAGAAAAAGACCATCTTTCATCTTTATTTCTTAATTTTTCACTATTAGCAAACATATCGACTTTCATATCTGTACTTTCAGCAATATCAGTATTTACAAAATTAAATTCTTGATTATCATCCGACATTTTCAATCTTAATATAAATATAATTTGTAAGTTTTATATATTTAAATTACGCATTAATTATATATTATGTATAGTGATTTAGATAACGCATTTAATAATAATATAGATGATATTGATAATATGGCAAGAGATATACATAAGACAAAAAATAATTTATTTAACTCAGTTTATGATGATTATAATAAACAAAAATTTAAATGGGACCAGGATATAAAAGAATATAATTCAGGAAAAATACATCCAAATAATTTAAAACTAGATGTAACAGATTCTATATCAATCGATTCTATTGATTCTATTGATTCCTTTAATGAAACTAATTTTGATTCAATATCAATTGATTCACCTGAATTAGATTCAATCATAGATTCTGGAAAATTTAAACAAAATTCAATTAGTAAATATGTAAATAATAGTAATAATAAATGTAAAAATATAAAAAAAGATGAAGATATATTTTTACATATAAAAAATTGTTATAATTGTAGAAATAAATTAATAAAACATCTTAAAATTAATAATAATACAAAAAATAATAAAACAATATATGAAGAAATAAAAAATAATTATAGTGAAATTTGTATAATTATAATTATTGGTATTATAATAATATTTATTTTGGATTTTTTAATGAAAAGTTTAGTTCAATAGCAAATTCAATTCGATAAATTTCCATGTTATAAATAAAGTATCCGAATTTATAATTAATACATCCAATTTATTTTGTTTTAATTTTTTTGCAATATAATTGATAATATCAATATCTTTACATCCATTAAAATCAATAAATATTGATTCGGGTAATTTAAATATTAAATCAGTAAGATACGAATTCTCAGTTTCTATTATTTTTTCACAACATAAATTAAACATTTCAACCATTTTTGCCCGAATTTTAAGTCTACGTTGTTGAATATTTTTTAATAAAATTGTTGAATTAAAATTTAATTCGGGATCTGAATTTATATTTTTATCTTTTGAAATAGAATTTATTGTTATATTACCTCTTGGTAAATAATCTAAATTTTTAGATGGCATAAACTTATCAATTGTAATATTATTCATATATATAATATATATATATATATATATATTTATGTTTATAATTATAAAAAATTATATTTTACAACATCATATAACGAAAAAATATGAATAATCAAATTGATAATGAGATTAATAAACTTATAGGCGATTCAGATAAAAATAATATAATTGATAAAGATACATTAGTATTATCTGGTGGAGGTTCAGCTGGTATATTATATGTTGGTGTATTTAAAGCATTAGATGAATTAAATATTTTAAAAAATATAAAAACAATTATTGGTGTTTCTGCTGGTACTATGTATTCAAGTATGTATCTTATGGGTTATACTATAAAAGAACTACAAAAATTTGCAGAAACATTTGATCCTAAAAGATTATCATCTGTAAAAGATTTTGAAAGTTTATCTTTTAATAAAATATTTGTTGAATATGGTTTAGATAATGGTGATACATTTAAAAAAGTATTTAGTAAAGTATTAAAACAAAAGAATATAAATCCAGATATTACTTTATTAGAATTTTATAATTTAAATAAAATTAGATTTATAATAGGTGTAACTAATATTGATAAATTAGAAGAAGAATATTTTTCTTATGATCAAACACCTAATATAAAATTAATTGATGCAATTAGGGCAACAATATCAATTCCAATATATTTTACACCATATAAAATAAATAATACATTATATGTTGATGGTGGTTGTATGAACAATTTACCAATAAATTATGCAGGAATTGATCAAAATAAAATAATACCAATTATGATATGTAATAATATTCATAAAACGGCAAATAATAATAATTTTGTTAATTATATTTTAAATATATTAAAAACAATATCAATTGGTTGGAGAAATACATTATTTAGAGGTTGTAATAATATTATAAATATAGACTCGGGTATTATTAATATATTAAATTTAAATTTAGATGAAAAAGAAAGAAAAAATTTAATAAAAATTGGTTATGATGCAATTATGAATTCAAATCTTAATCATCTTCACTAGATGAATCATAATCAATCATTCTTGAATAAATTTTAGCCATATCTGATGTGATTTGTTTTGATTTACCAATATTTGATATATCATTACCAATTAATGTACCAAAATCTTTTGATATACCAAATTGATCTTCTAATACACTTTTAAATTCATTAAACCCCATAGTATCATATTTTTTAGTATCGGCACTTCTTTCTATCATTTTTTTCTTTAATTCGTCATCAGTTATTTTATTATTTTTATAATTTGAATAATCATTAGTACATTCAAAATCAGAATCGGATGAAACTTCAATATCATCATCATTAAATTTATTTAATTTGGTGAATTTAGATTGATCCTTAAAATCTTGTTTTTCATTATATATATCACCATAATCTTGATTAACTGAAATAAAACTTCCTAATCCGGTATCATTAAATGCTGTAAATTGATCTTCATAAACAATCATATCGCCAGCCTTTTGTTTTTTCTTTAATTTCTTTTCTTCTTTACGTTTGTTTTTTTCAAAAATATTATTAAATTGATTTGGATTAAAAGATTTACCTTCAAATAGATTCTTTTGGGCCAATTCAATAGATTCAACATCTCTTTGAGCTAATAATTCTTGTATATGTTTTGTCATTTCTTGTTTATTTAATTTAATTTCTGTATCTGGATTAAAACCTCTTACTTTATTAAGTTTTTCACTTTCTTTTCTAAATTCTAATTCCGATCGTTTTTTAGAATCATCTGTAATACCAACTTCTTGTAATTTAATAAAATCTTCAAAAGAAGATTTTTGATTCGAAATATTTGAAGATTTTAATGTTTTTTGTTCTAAATCATAAAATTTCTTTTTTTCTGGATTTGTTAAAATTTCACCAGCCATACGTATTAATGGATATTGTTCTTGTTTTATTTTTTTCTTTGTTTCAGATAATAATTTTATTTTATCAGGATGATATTTAGCAAGTAAATGTCTATATTTTCTTTTTATATCAGACATATCAGTATCTTTAGAAATACCAAGAATTTTATAATAGTCATAACCTTCAAATTTAATTTTACTTCTCATTTTCTCGAAAAGTTCTTCATCACTTAATCTTTCAGTCATATTGTTATATAATTTTATAACAATATATTTTTCAATTAAAAAAAACGAAGGCAATATTTAATGTAAATTCAAATTTTTATTTTATATAATTATATATTATGTCTCTTAGTTTAAAACATAAATTTAAAGCCATTATGCTTTTACATGCTCTTGGTGATACAATTGGATTTAAAAATGGAGAATGGGAATTTAATTATATAACAAATGATGTAACATATAAAACAACATTAGAAATAGTATTTCAATTTATATCTCTTGGTGGATTTAGTGGGATTGATTTAAATGGTTGGAATGTTTCAGATGATACTTTATTTCATTATGGTACTGGTTTAGCATTATTAGATTTAAAAGATGAAAATATTAATTTGAAAGATAAAATATTAAATGATAATTTTAAAGATATTTATATGTCTCATATGAGTGGAATTTTAGATAAAATTATTATTGATCAAAAAGAATTAGAAAATAAAGAACCATCAATTGAAAATTTTTCAAAATATAAATTTAGAGGTGTTGGTAAAAAAACAGTTGAAAGTATACAAAACTGGGAAAATCATATTGAACCAGCCATAAATTTAAGTGGTGGCAATGGTTGTGCTATGAAATTTCTTTGTGTTGGTATGTTGTTTCATAAGCCAAAGGATTTAGATAAATTAATTTTAGTATCTATTGAATTAGGTAAATTAACACATCCATCTCCTATTGGATATCTTGGTGGTTTTACATCAGCATACTTTACTCATTTAGCATTAAATTCAATTCCAATTGAGCAATGGCCAGAATTATTGATATCTTTGGTTGATTCGGAAAGAGTTGCTCAATATATTGATAAGAATAATTATGATGTAATAGTAGCGTATAGAAGATTTATATCTTTGTGGAAAAAATATATTGATTTTAGATTTAGTAATGGTAAATTATTAAGAACAGCTTCACATCGTAATTTAATTTTCAGAACTAAATTTTTTTATGATTTCACAATTAATTATGATGAAATCACAGAAACAATAGAAAATGTAGAAAATAATGCATCAATTATTGGTATGATTGGTGGTTCAGGTGTAACTTGCATGTTGATGGTTTATGATGCGTTAGTTGATGCTGAAGATTCTTGGGAAAAATTAATATATTATGCAATGTTACATGTTGGAGACTCCGATACAATTGGTGCGATTGCCGGTGGATTATTTGGTGCACGATATGGTTATGAATCAGTACCACTTAAAATGATTAATGAAATTGAATATAAAGAAAAAATATATGAATTATCAAAAAATCTTTATGAAAAATCTAAGCAGAATTAGCTTTAATAAATGCAATTAGATCATCTGTCGATCTATTACCATTATATAAAATCATTTTTCCGGATTTTGATTGTAATATTATAGTTGGAAATCCTTTAACTAATGATGGATCACATTTTTCTTTATTTGCATCACAATCAATAATCTCTAAAACACAAATATTTTCCACATCTTTAAATTTATTTTTAAATTCATCTGTCCCCAATTGTTCTATTAATTTTTTAGACCATCCACACCAATAGGCAATATGTACTTTTAATGTGGCTTTATCATTTGCTGAAACTTGATTTGATTGCGTTATTTGTGTTGCTTGATTAGCTTGTGTTGATTGATTAGCTTGATTAGCTGACCCACAAATGCCAAATTGTTCAGTTGGATTATAGGGTTTATATTGATTTATTGTTCCTCCATTTACTTTGGTTGTTCCTCCATTTACTTTGGTTGTTCCTCCATTTACTTTGGTTGTTCCTCCATTTGCACCTTTATTATCGCCAGAAAAATTAACGAAATATAATATTAAAATTAATACAGCGATAATTAATATAATAATATAAGTTTCTTCCATTTAATATAATATAAAATTATATAAAAAAATAAATTTTAAATTATTTAAATTCTAAATATTTTTTTCTTTTTTAATTATTATAAAATGGATTTAGTTAGACTTTTTTTTAGCCCAAACATGAATGACACCCGCGGCGAAGTATTTTTTCATTTAGCATACAATGGTACACAATACGACAAGGCTATTAATGAAGACAATCGGAATAGTATCTTAGCTGAACCACTATATCAGTTAATGCTTGAAAAAAATTATACTGGTAAAGATGCTAATTCTACTGAGATATCTCTTGATTTTGCTACATTTATTACTGAAGTAGCTAGGTATCATGCTTCTTTAGATGATAAGAAACCAATTGCAGGTGACCTCAACAAAGTTGCTCTTCTCAGAGCATTACAAAATCAAAATATGCCAGCCGAAGTCAGAAAATTTTTTAATGTACATTTGTCAGTACTTGATATGGCATCAAATCAACCAATAACAAATTATACAACAATTACCGATATGACAAATGTACGTTTTAATTTTATAAAAGAAGATTCCAGTTTAGATGGAAAAGAAGGGTTAACTAGATTTGCATCAACCCTTCCAACATTACCAGTAGAACCTACAGTAGTTGATAAGGACATTTTAAAAACTGAATATATGAATGAATATAAAAATAGCACAGTTGTAGTATCAACATCCACAACCCCAGTGTCATTCAATTTAGATGATAAACGTTTAATTAAGAATGTTATTCTTGCAAGAGATACCAAGATTCCACCATCAACAACTACTGCCCAACCACTTGAAGATTTATATGAATCTGTTGTTACTGGTGCACGCTATGTACGTGATGACGGTGGTAAATTACGTACAATTGGAGCTGATGGTAAAATTGATTCAACTAAAGATTTTGAAAATATTGAATTAGAAGCAGCTTTAAAAAAAGGAGGACCAAGCTGTGCATCAACTGGTATTGATCTACCTAATTGTGATATTGTGTATAAATGCTTATTATCTGGCAAACCAGAAACACTTTCAGAATGTCTTGATAAATTAAAGAATGCAAATATGTTTGCAGTTGCGCGCAAAGAAGTAGCTTCAATGAATCCTAAGGTAGCAGTACAACTTTTAAGAACTTTTGGTTTTAAACCACGCAGAGAAGCTGGTTCTAATGTAGTTCTTCCTCCTACATTCGATGAATGGTCTGGTAAATTATCCAAAACTGTTGATTCTACAACCGCTGCAGCTATTCGTGGAAACAACAAATTAATGGAATATCTTAGAGCTGTTGTTGATATTGTTCGTTCTAACCCCGCTATTATTAATAAGGATTTAAAGAATGGTGTTGTTTCTGATTTTGCCAAAAAGACTGGATTATCTGTTTTTCGCAATCCTTTCCCCGAAAGAAAAATTACAGATTCTATTATTGATGGTGTATTATTTGCTCCCCAATCACTTGCTCAATCAATGCAACTTCCTTTAGCTCTTCAAATCCCAAATATCTCTGGCAGAATGCCAATGATGGGTGGTGGTTTATCTGAATGCCCAAATGCTACTAATATCAAACAAGCATTTAACATGATTTATGCTGAAATGGAAAAGAATGGTAAAGTTCTTGTTGATTCTGATAAATCACGTATTACTGCAACAATTGATAAAATAGATAAATTAGAATCTCAATTAATGAGATTAATGGATGATACTAAATTATTTGCCAAATTAAATTCCGCATTAAATCCTGGTCAATCCGTTTCTACCGAAAATGTTACACTAAAAGATATTACTGATGTTAGAAGTCAAAATATTACAGGTGAAACTCTTGGTAATCTCAATGATTGCATTGTCAAGAATCTTCGTGATCAAACACAATTATCTTCAGATCTTGTTAACAGAGTACAAATGCCACTTTTACATTTACTCTTAAAAGGTGGTTCTAATGCATTAAGCCCTGTTAATTAAATTATTTAGAATTATAAATTTATTTTTTTATTTTATCATTTATTTGCCCGAAATTAAAGTATTATAAATAGAGTGTAAATGCAACTTTTACAACTACTTATGAAATAAAATAGAAAATATATAATTTAATTTTTTTTATTATATAAATTATATATATATATATGTACAAAGATTTATTACCTTTTGTAAATGATGATGAAAGAGCTTTAATGTTTCTTCGCTATAATTATATTGGCGAAGAATTTGCTTCACCTATAAATCGTAAAGAAACTGCCGATACTATTAAAGGCGAGGCTATTTATCAATTATTTTGTAAATATAATTATGACACATTTTTAAATTTAAAAGATCCTAATTTATTAAATTTTGATTTTTGTACGAAAGTTATGAATAGAATTGGATGGTGGCATAAACAAATTGATGGTAAACCTGCTAATGATGTAGATGCAAATAAAGTATATGATATAGTATATTTAAGATGGAAAGATCTATCACCTATAACCAGAAAATTTTATTCTACACATATGTATTTAACAAAAACAGAAAATGGAAAAGATGTTATAGTAAGAGATTTTGATAATCTATCTGTCTATAATCCTGCTACTATTAAATTACATTTAAGAAAAGCAAAAAATGGTTATAGTATATTTAGAGAAACTATTCCATATTTACCATTTGGGTCTCAATTTATATTAAACGATGAAACTGAAATAATAATTTCTACAGCCAATCAAGAGTATTTAAGAGATGAATACGATCGTGCTCAAAATTTAAGTAAATATGATTTTACCTTAAATTATTCTAATTTTATTAAAAATGTTATACAAAATAGCGGAATGAATGTTGATTTATATAAACATGTTTCTTCATCTATTGATAATTTAGATGATTTATATCCAGAAGAACCTGAATTAGCTACATTAATTTTTTCCAGAGATGAAACAGGTGAATTAATTAGAGATGGTTTAAAATTAGATGATGCTAAATTAGAAAAAGATTTAACACAATCGGGAATTTGTTATGGTACTGGTATTAAAGATTCTGGATCAAATTGTGATGATGTTTATAAATGTTTATTAGATGTAAAAGCAGGTGATATTTCAAGATGTGCTGAAGAACTTAAAAATGTAGAATTATTTGATGTACCAACTGAAACTATTAGAAATATTAATCCAAAAATAATGAAATTTATTTTACAAAATCTTGGTGTTCAACTTTCTAAACAAAATGGTATTTTAATTTGTGAATCATTTGAATCATGGTTAAGTAGAACATCAATTAAATCAATTGTAATGAAAAACAGAAATCTTTCTAGATATATTTCAACAATTATTAATGTAATAAGAACAAATCCTGTTATTCTAAATCCAAAACGATCATCTTTAAGAACATATGGTTTATCAACATTTAAAATACCTGAAGTATTACAAAATAAAATATCAAAATCAACTAATATTTCTAATTTATTATTATATACTAAAAATGTATCAGTTAGTCCTTTACAAACTATTCCATTATATCCTGATAATTTAAGATTTATAATGTCAGGTGGGGTAGAATATAGTGAAAATGCTATGCAAATTAAAAAATTATTTGATATATTATTTAATGAACTTAATAATACAGGCGCACCACTCGTTGAAAATGATAAAAATCGAATTTATGCTACAATTGAAAAAATGAGCAAATTAGAATTAGATTTACCACGTTTATTAGAAGATCTTAAGGTATATACTGATTTAATTAAATTAATTAATGATAAAGAAAAAGATAAGACTGAAATAGATGATTTTAAAGATATTAGAAATAACAAATCACAATTATCTGATTTAGTAAATAAAGTAAATAAACAGATTCAGGCTAATATTTCTAGACAAAATTTAATATTTCAAATATTATACAATAAAGTTCAAATACCATTAATTGCTAAACTTGTATTTTAATTATTATTTATTTTATATGTTAATTAATTATAGTTGTTTATTTTTTTATATTTTTGTGTTTTAAGGAATAATATTTTATAATTATGTATATATATAATGACTGGTGGCACAATGCAATTAGCTGCTAGAGGTATTGAAGATATTTTTTTATCGGAAGATCCTCAAATAACATATTTTAAAATTGTTTATAGAAGACATACTAATTTTTCAATTGAAGAAATTAGGCAAAATTTTATTCAAAAAATGGTAGATTTTGATACAAAAGTAACTTCATTAATAACCAAAAGTGGAGATCTTATTAATCAATCATCACTTGTAATAACGCTGCCAAATATTAATGAAGTATCTGACGGAATAACAAAAGTTGCATGGGTTAAAGATATTGGATATAGAATTATTAAATCAATATCAATTGAAATAAATGGTCGAATTATAAATCGTCATTATGGTGAATGGATGTATTTATGGAATGAGTTATTTAATCCTCAACCAGATAAAGCATCAAAAATTATTGGTAATATTGATGAATTAACTAAATTTACAAATGGTAAAAAATCATATAAATTATATGTACCTTTACAATTTTGGTTTTGTAAATATCCAGGAAATGCTTTACCATTAATAGCTTTATTATATTCTGATGTAAAAATTAATGTTGAATTTCAATCACTTGATTATTGTCTAAAAGTAACACCATCTCATAATTTATATTGTGATACTGATATTGTTAATTTTAATGAAAATGAGATAATAATACAAAATATAGATGGTTATATTGCAGCAGGATATTTCTTATATTATAATGTTCTAACAAGACAGTTATATTATTATTTAATTACTACAAATAATTTTTCATCTATTCCTTATGGTACAGTAAATACAAATAAATATAAAATATATGGGGAAACTACAAATTTTTCTATATATCCATATATACAACAATCTATGACAAAGATAATTACACCACAAGCATATCCTCAAGATCAAGCCACACAATATCTACATCTAGGTGATTGTTATTTATTAATAAATTTTATATATATTGATGATGATGAAAGATTAAAATTTGCTCAATCAAAAAATGATTATTTAATTGATCAATTATTTTATACTGAATTTAATGAAGTTACTGGTCCGATGGAAATGATTGAATTAAATGTTGATAATCCAGCAAAATTTACAATATTTTTATTACAACTAGCTTATCAATATAAATCAAAAAATTATGATAATTATGTTGATACATTTAATTCAAATGCAATAAATGCTTCAAATCTTATTAGTGCTGCAACAATATTACTTAATGATAGAGAAAGAATATCATTTAGAAATTCAAAATATTTTGAGAATGTTCAACAATATCAATATACTAGAAATACCGGACCACCCGGAGTTAATTTATATTCATATGGAATAGAAATGAATTCATCACAACCCTCTGGGTCATGTAATATGTCAAAGATAGAAACAATTAGAGCAAAAATACAAACTAAACCAATATTATCAACAAATAATCTTGGTTATTTTAGATCATATACAGAATCGCATAATATATTAAGAATATCAAATGGATTTGGAGCATTACTTTTTGAGAGATAATTTTTATTTAGTATTAATAAAAGCTGGTGCTGCAAATCCAGACATTATTCGTAATATTTGATATGAATATGAAAAGAATTCCATTTCAATTTCTAAATCTTCATTTTTCATCAATTCTAAATATGATGGATTTATTTCTTGTTCAATCTCTAAATCTTCTATCATTGACAAATTAGCAGATCCAGATGGTTGTAAAAATTTTGGTAATAGACTAAATGAATATAAAAATTCTCCAAAATTTAATGCGCCAAGATTACATTCATATGGTATAACACTATTAAAATATAAATAAGAACCTTGTTGTCTCTTATTACCATTAAAATAGAATGCAATATTTTTTATTATTTCTGTATGATTAATGTTGATACGAAATAAACTATATGATGAATAATTATTAAGTGATTCTGAATAAACTTTTTTATTAATTTTAATATAATCATTTATATTCCAATTTTGTCTATCATTATTTTTTGATTTTACTCTCCACAAAATAAATTTTGTTGGATCTGCAAAATATAATTTTTCTTTTATTTTGCCATCTATAATATCGGAATATTTATATGTAAATTTTCTACCATATTTAAAATGATCAGCTAAAAATTCTAATTTTGATGCAGCAATTCGCAATCTTTCTTCTATTTCAAGATAAATATAATCAACAATTAATTTACAATGAATTTTTGGTTGTTTTTTAATAAATGATCCAGGTGCTAAAGTTAATAGATCTTCTAATTTTCTTGTCTTAAAATTTATTGTAACATCTGTGTATAAGATGTTTGACATTGGTAGAGAACTTGTAATTTCTCTGGTAAAATAGAAATCTAATGGTAAAATAAATTGTTTATTAGATTTATTTGTATTATTATATGTTAACATATCATATGTATTTTGAATTAATTTATTATAACTTCTGATTTTATTTGATTCCGTAAATAATTTTTTCTTCAATGATAATAAATTTGAATTATAATAATCAAATATATCTCCATTAAATAATAATTGTATTTTTTCAAATAAATAATGACCAGGTTCATTTACCCATGAATATGATGCAGGTTTATTTAAAATCATTGAAGTAATAATATTATCACATGAACTATTTTCATATGTCATTCTTAATTGTGAATATTTTAAAATTGGATAATAGAATGAATAATTTTGATTATCATAAAGAATTTTTGTTGTATCTGGTATTGGTAAATCATTGTTATATAAAATATTTGTTAAAATGTTATAATATGTATTTTTTTTAGTTTTTAGATAACTGTTAATATAATTAATTAATTCTGTTATATTTTGCGCGGAATAATTTAATAAATATATACCTTCACTTTTACTAATAAAAAAATTTTGAATAAATTTTAATACATCACTTTTTTTTGTAAAATTATTATATAATGTTGTAAACATTTCTGAACGATACAGTGCATCAATTAAATCATAATTATTAAAATATGATAATATTTGAGCTGATTGTGAATGATGATATTCCCAACAATCATATAAATTTGGTGTTGATAAATATGTAAATGGATTTGAACCATCATTAATTGCATCTAATAAATCTTTTACACTCCAATCTATTAAATTAGTTGGCGGATTTGTATAATTTACACCATAAATACAATCACCATAAAATTTATATATTGTTATTAACGATGCTTTTACAGATGACATTAATGATAACATATATGCATTAGGATCTTGAACACCTGTATTATAATAATCGACAACATCAGAAACTAAATTATAACTAATATCATATTGATATAAATTATTTATTTGTAAAAGATTTTTGTATGAATCATAGCGTGATTGATAATATTCTAATAATGCATAATTTTGATCATAATAATGTGACATGCCAATAATATCAATACCACTACCATCTATTAGATGTTCAAAATCATAATTAGAATATGCATTTTGAAAATCATTAAAATCATAACCTGATGATTTAACTGGTATAGTAATATTATTACCAGTTTGATTATATATAAATGATTCAAAATTTCCCGTTCCACTTATATCAACTAAATTATAGGAACAATCTATTCTAGGATATATATTACCAGATTGATTAAAAGTTGAAACACTTGTACCAGTAAAATAATCAACTGGTGTTGTTGATATTTTTGTTGTTAATTCATCATAAAATATAGTTAATAAATCATTCATACTTAAACCCAATTTTGTTTGATAATAATTTGAATTTAATGCAATATCATTATAAAATCTATTAATTAAATCGGTTGATTTAAAATGTAAGAAATTATAAATTGATGATTGAGCATACATATATTTAGTTATTCTATTATCTTGTAATACAAAACTATTTTTATATGTCCTAAATGTTGTATCATATTTAAATGATCTAATTATATATAAATCATATTTTGAATTAGAAATATTATTTGTATCAAATACTTGTTCAAAATCAAAACGCATAAAACTATCTAAAACACAGTTAATAACTTCAAATGCAAATATTCGTTTATCAGATGTTTCAGATGTTAAAGTCTTTATAATATTAAAATATTTTCTTCTAAATGATTCAATAACTCCTCTAATATTTGGTATAAAGTATGTTTTACCATCAATATCATTACCCGAAATTTCAAAACTCTTTTCGGGTCTTATTAAAAAGTATAGAGCAAAATTATTTATATTTGATGTATATTTGTTTGCGAATGGATTAATTAATTCATATTCTCCAACTATTGAGTTATTTGGCTCAATAGTTTCTAATATAACATTTTCAGTTATTTTTTGATATAAGTCAGTTTTAAAAGAAATAGTATTATCAGATAAATCTAATGATGTTAATGAGCTTCCAGATAGATCAACAAGAGAAAGATTAGTATTAATAGCAAATGGTATTTCATTAATTAAAAATAATGGCAAATAATTCATTATAACTACACGTTTTTGTGCATTAGCGTTTAATGTAAATGTATTTTTTGTTGAATCAGTTAGTATTGAATATAAATCAAGTGATGTAGGACCACTATCAGCATTTGGGATCTGAATCTGTTGTAAGAATGTTTTTTGATTTTCAATTGTATAAGGAGCCCATAATGTATATTCATTTAAATAATCAGCTACTAAAGCATTTTGAGAACCTGAATTAATTGTACCTGTAATAGAATTTAAATAATTGGACAAATCATTTTTAAAAAAAATATTACTTCCAAAATTTAATAGTTGATCAAATAATCCATCATTAACAATTAAAGTTGTTGGTAACAATAAATTTAAAGTTTGAAAATCACTTTGAACATTTACATAATCTATTGGTATTGTTTGTACATAATTAGTAAAAGATTTATAAAGTGATAATCTATAATGTCTAATATTACTAAAATATGATTGTTTTAATATAATCATTAATTCATTGAAAATATCTAAATTTGCAACCATATTTGATTTAATAGCTAATATTAAATATGGTTTTACTATTCTTAATGTTTCATCATTAATAATTTCATTTGATGATAAACTATTTAAATATCTAAATAATAATATATATGGATCAAAATTTTGATAATTATTTATTTGTAAATTGAGATTTGAATAATTTAGATTTGAATAATAATAATTTAATATCGATGTATAATAATCATTTATTTTTTTTGCTAAAAAAGTTGTTGCAGACGAAGGATTAATTTCTTTAAGCAAAATAAATAGTGCATTCATATCTCTTATATCTTGATTATTTGATATATCTAAAATATTAGATGATAAATCACATATTGTATATAAATATTCATTATATAATTTATCTCTGATTAGAAATGAATCAACTAAATTAATTCCAGATATATCAACATCTAATTGATATGATTTTATTATGTCAAATATACGTGAACTTTTGATTGTATCATTGTTTAGATTTGTTGGTTGTGTAATCTTATTACCAAAAGAATCTAAAATATAATTACCAGATGAATCTATTTCATAAAATTTTAAAACTCTATTATCTACATCATCTGAATGATAAGTATAATCAGAATTTAGATAAAATATACCATAACCATAATCATAAATATATCTAATAAAATTATCAACAAAACTGATGTTATTTTTATTTGCAATAATATATGAATATATTTGATAAAGATTTGTTAAAATATCTGATGGATAAATACCATTGTTAATAATACTTACAATTATATTTTGATCAATATATTCATATAATTCAACATATTCATCATTAGTAAAATATTCGACAATATTATCTAATTCCAGTGATATAAGATTTTTTGAAATATCAAAACTTGTATCATTATAAATTCGATTAATTTTTCTTTGATTTGATACTGGTAATAAATTATAAAGTTTATAATTATTAATTCCATATGTAATATCATTAATAAATCTTAAAAAATTATTATTTTGTTGTACATAATTATAAACTTGATCATATAATTTACCAGTACCTTTTTTATTGGTGTCATATATAGATTGTGTTATAATTTGTGTTGGTTGATAAAATGTATTCCAATTTAAAAAATAATTTTTTAATATATTTGTAATATTTAAATTCGTAGGTTCTAAATAAACTACTTCAAAACTTCCTATATCAATTACTAAAAGAAGATTTGATATACAGTCGCCTTTTTTTAATAATGTAAAATTTGTTACAGAATTTAATTCTTTTACATCTTGTAAAATTTCATTTTGCGGAATGATCGTAAAATTTGTGTGTCTTCTATAAACCATTTTAAATCTTGTTATTTGAGGATCACCTGTTAAATATACAGTATCTAAACCAATAGCTACTAATTGTAAAATACTACCACTAGGCATTTAAGAATATATATATAAATATATTCTTAAATTAATTATTTGATTTTGTTTTATGTTTATTTTATTTAAGATGCCGAAAATGCTAAGCCAGCATAACCATTATTAATTCTTAATATATTATAACAACGTGCATATATTTTAAAAATTAAATTTGTTGTCAATTGTTGATCATTAATTGATCCGGGAGTTATAGAAGGATCAATATCAGATAAATAATATAAAAATGCATCGTCTCTTAAATTAAACATAAATAAAAAATCTTTTAATCTAGAAAGATTTAATGTTCCGGATGGTTGTATCTCTTCAGCATTTAAACAAAATCCTAAATTATAAATACCTATTTTTGGTGTTCTTTTATGAATTTCCATTGGTTGGATTATATTATAATATTGATAAGTACCAATATTTGATGATACTTTTGTTTCACCATTTAATAATAATTCTCCATTTATTAAAGGTCCTATAGATTCAGATGCATCAGTTGAATAATTAATATAATCATTATTATTTTTGCCTGTTATATCTATTCGGTATGCTTCTTTTTGGAAAAAGAATATAACCTCTTTACACGGATGACTAAAATCTAAATGTATATTATATGTAGATGTATTAACTATATCCATAAATATTTGTGTTGTTTCAATTAAATATTCATGAGCTGATTGGGCAAATTTTCTACGTTCTAAACCATCTAGATAAATATAATCAACAAATAATGATACATTTAAATTATATGATTTTGAATCCCATAAATCATCTAATGTATAATTATAACCAGAAATATTTTCAATTGTACCACAATTATTTAAATTTCTGAATTTAACTTTAATAATAAAATCATTATGTTGTGATGCAACTAAAGGAAAAGCTGAACCAAGATTTCTACAGAACCAAAACTGTAAAGGTAATAAAATAGTAAATTGTGGTTTTGTAGTTCTATCAAATGTAATTAATTCTGGTATTTCGCCAATTAATTTATTATAGGTTGGATATAAAGTTTTATAAATAGATAAATTAGTCCAAACTTCAAGAAATTCACCTTCAGCTCTATCAATAAACTCACCACCAATATATATATCAATATATTCAATCATTGTGTGACCTATATTTTGATTCCATGAAAATTTCATATTTGGATTAACATAATCATTATATTCAATCAAATATTTATTATATTGTTGATAATAATATTCCTGAACTTTAATATTTGATTTAATACTAGATTCAGCTATATTCATTATTATAGTGATAATATTATTATCACTTGTATCTATTAAAAAAAATTGTTGTGTTTGCTCATAAATATTTGATGTTTTTAAATAATATTTTATTAATGTTGATAATGATGTATTATATAATTTATTAAAATTAGAAAGTGCTATTTGTCCTTGACCACTAAATAAAATATTTAAGTCATCACGAATATTAAATGTAGTTAAGCCAATAACATTTTTATTTCGTATAATACTTCTATAAGCTGCAACATTATATTTCATAAATTCAGTAACATATCCGTATTGTGTTTCAGCGGCTGAGTTTGTGTATACAACTGCTGGTCTATTAAATTGAAATTCATTAAAAGTAAAATAGGTTTGTGGTAAGTCAATTTTTAAATATGTTTTGCTAATTAAATCACCATTTCTATCAATTAAGAATGATATTTCTTCACCAAAATTTGTATTGGTATTTGGCTTTACTTCTACTGATTCAATTGCAAAGTTTGTATATCTTCTATAAGCAGTTTTAAAAAAAGTTATTTGAGGTGCACCAGTCAAATATAAATCATTACATCCATAACATAAAATATTTAATAAACCTCCTGGCATAGATAATATGATATATATAATGAAAAAATAAATAAAATAAAAGCGTAAAATGAAATATCCCTTAAATGATATAAAGTAACTACATAAACATATTAATAAATAAAACAATTAAAATATACCACTACACAAAAACATATAAAGTTTAAATACTTATTCTAAGTCCCATTCCAAGTCCCATTCCAAGTCCGTGTCCACTCGTCCTTGATAATGTTTAGGAAGTGATGGCTGCAAGAGCCTTTGCGCGTGATGAGCAATTCGCGTTCTTTGCAGTGTTGGTTGTCTTGATGTGTACTTTCTTGCCAACGGCCTTCTTGCGAGAAACCTCGACAAACTCAGAATCGGGCTCAACCTTTTCAGCCTCAACCTCGACCTTTTCGTCTACAGCCTCCACATCGGCCTTTTGATCTACAGCCTCCACATCGGCCTTTTGATCTACAGCCTCCACATCGGCCTTTTGATCTACAGCCTCAGCCTCAATCTTTTCAGCCACAGCAAAAAGATCCTTGGCTAGCTCAAACTCAGCATTGCGCTGAGCCCAGGCATTGACTGTGGGGGCATTGACTGTGGGGGCATTGACTGTGGGGGCATTGACTGTCTTGGGAACAACCTTTTTCTGCGGAGGCAGAGGAGTTGTCTTCTTCTCAATCTTGGGAGAGCCGCGCTGCTCAGCAAGAGTCTTGGGTCGCCTGTCCATAGCCAGCTTTGCAGCCATCTCCTTGGAGGCAGTTACGGCGTCGACAAAGATCTTGGTAAACTCACTTAGCGAATCCGAGTAAGCATACACGCTAGTGTAAATCTCCTTCAACAACGTCGCATAGTCTGCAAAATCAGCCGAGCTGTGCTCAGTGAAAGTTGGAACCGTGACAGTCTTTCCGTTGCGGAGCTGGGTAGCCTCTCCAGCAAACTTGCGATAGAAAGCCTTGCCCGCGACAATGTCTGCCGGATTGTACGTACGCGCTATCTTCTTGCAGAGCTCTGCGAGAAACAGGCGATGCGCCTTGATGATCAATGACATTTTGCACTCATCCAGCGTATGGTTGAGCTCGGCAAAAGAAAGATCAAACCGGAAGTCAAAGGTCTCCTTGGTGCGCTTAGCCATAAAGCCAAGAGTTGCACCAATGGTAGCACCTCCAAACTTGGGGTAAGTGATGTAATTTACCAGCTCAGCAGTCATCTCAAGGATCTTGGGATAACCAAGATTCTTCAGTCCCGCCACAATAGTGCTATGGAAAGCACCCTGGGGGGTAGAAGTTCCAGCTGTCTTCACAGAGTGCTCCATAATACGGAACTCTGTAAGAAGAGCAGCAAGGATTTCCTTGAGATTGGCATTACCAAGTTGCACCTCTCCGATATTCTCGGTGGTGTAATAGGTAGTAAAGATATTTGAAATGTTTTCCATTTTGTTTTAGATGGTCTTTTATTGATAAATTAAAGTATTTTAATGATTTAAAATTTTCAATTTTTTTATTTAATCATTATATAATGGTTAAATTTACTGAATATTATAACATTAATAATAGTATTATTATAAATATATCTTATAAAGGCAATAATTTACCTGTTATTGTAGATAAAAATGTATTTGACTTTATAGGTAAAGATTATGACTTTTATATTACTGATTCATTAGCTGTATATACTAGAATAAAGACTGATAAAGGTATGATTTGTGTATCTTTACATGAGATTGTTATGAAATATAATGAGAAGTTAAATGGATATGTAAATAGAGATGTAAATAAAGATGTAAATAAAGATGTAAATAAAGATGTAAATAAGTCAATAATTCATAAAAATCGTATTAATTTAGATAATAGATATGAAAATTTAATGTATGATACAACTGATAAGGATATAACAAAGAATTTAGAGAAAAAAGGTAGAATTATTAATTTGCAAGGTGCTGGAATTAATGCTTCTAATCTACCATCGTTTGTGTGGTATCTTAAACCTGATAATTCACATGGTGAAAGATTTATGGTAAAGTTAAATGATATTAATTGGAAGTCTCCATCATCAAAAGTCTTAAGTTTGAGATATAAATTAGAAGCAACAAAGAAGTTTTTACGTGATAAAATAAAAGTAGATTCAAGATTATTAAAAAATTTTTCATTAAATGGTGATCTAAATGAGACTGGATTTAAATTAAAAAAATCTTTTTATGATATAATTCATCAAGTAGGTGGAGGTAGATATAAAAAATATCAAATAAAAAAAAATAATTCAACTTTAAATATATTAAAGAAAGATCTAAAAGGATTGTCTATTTATGAAAAAATGTTATTATCATAATTAATAATAAAAATTCTAAAAATTTTTTATTAATTTATTTTTTTATATCGCCTGATGCACCATGTTATTGATATATGGATTGCGATTTAAATTTTGTTTAACAAATGAATCAATATTAGGATTTTCTATTGTCTTAAGTGGTGAACCAGAAAATGACATTATAAATGGTAATTTCTCATTGATTGCAATAGTTGATGGAATAATATCACGATTAATTTGTAATTTATCACACATTCTTAACATTGTAAAATCATAAGTTGGACCTTTATCATAATTTGATAATGTTGGAGCTCTACCAGTCATTTCAACTTGTTCTCTACCAACATTTATATTGGCATTTAAATAATCATCACGTACCCGTTGTGGTAGATAGGTAGAATCACCATTGGCACCACCTCTAGATCTATCTAATTTAGAATATAATTCCCTATTGGTTACATCAGGTGTAAATAAATCATAATTAATAGCATAACCTTTATCTCCATCTTGTATTTTGGCCCCGGTTCTGGCTCTATCTAATTTAGAATATAATTCCCTATTGGTTACATCTGGTGTCATTAAATCATAATTAATAGCATAGCCTTTATTTGTTTCTTGTAATTTTGCACCTGCATTAGCTCTATCAAGTTTAGAATATAATTCCCTATTGGTTACATCAGGAGTCATTAAATCATAATTAATTACATAACCTTTATCACCATCTTGTATTTTGGCACCAGTTCTTGCACGATCTAATTTAGAATATAATTCTCTATTAGTTACATCAGGAGTCATTAGATCATAATTAATAGCATAACCTCTTTCACCATCTTGTAGTTTGGCACCAGTTCTTGCACGATCTAATTTAGAATATAATTCTCTATTAGTTACATCAGGAGTCATTAGATCATAATTAATAGCATAACCTCTATCTCCATCTTGAAGTTTGGCACCAGTTCTTGCACGATCTAATTTAGAATATAATTCTCTATTAGTTACATCAGGAACTTCATTAGGATCAAAATAATGTACTTTACCCATTGTTGGTTGAATTGCTACACCATCTCTATCATATCTATCATTAATATTTCTTCTTGTTGGATCAGGTACATCATTTGGATCATAATGATGACCTTTACTAAAGGCACCTTGAATTGCAACACCATCTCTATCAAAGCGATTATGTATATCTCTTAATGTTGGGTCTGATACATCATTTGGATCATATGCAACTGTTCTACCAGTTGATGTTGTACCTGCTGGTCCAACATAATCTAATTCTTGACTTCTAAGAGTTGGATCGGGAATATATTTAACTGCATCTTCTCTATCACTCATACCTTCGACTAAAATTATATTTCTTGGTTCAGCTTGTACATAATTTTGTTTAACAGAACCTTCAAATTTTTCTCTTAATTTATCTGGTGTAACTTGTGATACTTCATTATATGCAGGACCGGATAATGTTCTATCAATTAAACCTCTATTAGTTGTTGCCAAATCTTGTTTAATAAATTCACCATAAATAGCAGGTGCAATAGCATAACCAAAATTTTTAACAAGGCGATCAGTACCCCATTCTTTAGTTCTTTCTGGCCGATTTTTATTTTGTTCACCAATTACAGGACCTCTTCCACCCCCACCACCAGTTCTAATACCAGATGTAACAATAGGTGTTGTATATGATATTTGTTGTTGTCCAACAGTTTTTATATTATCAATTGTTTTAAATTGTGGTCTATAATTATTTCCCATTGGATTTTGTTCATTATAACCAAGATTTAAACCTGATTGTTCACGTTTTTCTTGGAAAGGTTTTTCTGCTCTTTTTTCCCTACCAGGAATATAACGACACATTAAATAATCAGTTGGTAAAGGTGTGCCATAAATATTTGTTGCATTCATAATTGGATCAAATAATGGTTTTTGTTCAGTTCTTTGTTTAAAAGAAATATTATCAGCACCAGTAAAGTTTTCTAATTTTCTTTGTGATAATTCAATTGATTTATATTCTCTACCAGGATTTGTACCATAAGTTTTTCCTTTAAATTGTGGTACCATATTTATATGTGAAAAATCATTTCCAACACCTAAACTCATATTATTTTCTGGTCCATAACCTTCGCCAAAATTTGAATAACCGCCTGCAACTTGTAAAGTTCTTTCAGCTTGAGATCTATCTGTAATTGAACCTGTTTTATGTACTGCATTATATGACGATGGATTTTGATTATTACTAAATTTCATTGAGTCGTATTGATTTAAAAATGAATCATTCGCATTTCTTTTATCAATGATCTTAAATTCATTATTTATATTATCAATATTTTTATTATCAATCATATTATTAGCCCTACTTGTTAATAAAGTTGGGTCGCCCATTACAGATACTTCTGAATTAGATGATAGAGATACTTCATCTGAGAATTCGGAATCATCTGAATTTTTCCCAAAATGTTCAATATTTTTTTTATTTGTTCCAGGTCTTTTTATATTTTTATTAATAATTCCTGTTTTTTTGGGATTTCTACTTTTATTAAATCTATCTTTTGCAATTTTTTCAATTTTATCCAATCCTTGTTTAAATTGATGTGAATTATAAACATCTTTTACTTTATTACCTATTTTATGTGTTAATTGTTTTTTTTGTGGTTCTTTTAATGTTACTATATCTTTTAAAATAGAAAAACTATCAAGTAAATTCATAATATATAATGTTATATTATAAAAAAAATAAATACTTATTACTAATAAATCAAGGTTGGATATTAGGAATAGAATAAATATAATTATCCTTAGCCTCTAATATTGTATTCTTAGCAAAATCATAGAAGATATTTGCTTGTGGATCTTTTACTAAATTATAGAAACGATTAATTGGTGCTTCTTTATAATTGAAAGCAGGATGTGATAAGTGCGAATATCTTGGAAATTGATCATCATTACATTCATTTTTATTTAATAATTTAAAATCTTGTGGTCTAACTTTATTTACTTTACCATCTTTGCATTTAGATGTTTTAACTTCGCGATTTGATAAAACTGATTCAACATCAACTAATCTTTGGGACATAGCAGGTCCATCTTCAATAGTGGTGCTTACACCATATCCATTATAACTGGATCTAGGTCCATTTGTGTATAAACATGAATCACAGCGATAATTTTGAAATGGTTGTAATCTATATGTGCCAGGTGAAACACTTTCTGTTAATCTATCAGGGTAAGCACAATTATCATAAGGTAATCTTGTAGAATTGCCAATATTCATTATATAATTATAATATTATAAAAAAAATTAATTATTATAGAGAATATTTTTTTGTATATTCTCTTGCATTTGATTCAAATAATTTCTTATTTGAAAGATATTCATCGGCAATATCACTTACCAATGGATCATTTGGATTTGGATTTTCAAGTAATACAGATAAACTCAAAAGAATTGATGATAATTTTAAAGCAGACGACCATGCACTCTTTAATATATCAATACAAATGGTACCACATGATGATATATTTGGATGATATATTTTTGTTATAAATGTAATTGTGGGTGGTTTAAATGGGTAATCATCAGGTATTACAATTTTAAGTTTAAAAACACCATTTTCATATGGTGTAGCTTGAGGACCTTTAAAACATACATAATGTGGTCCCATTATATTTAAATCATTAATTTCAATCGAATGTATTGTTTCGTTATTCGTCTTATACATTTCGTGTAGATTCTTAATATCATCTAAAACACGTTTATTTGATTTCTTAAAAAGACTCATTTTTATAATTAATAATAAAAAGAAAAAATAATTTTTTAGTGATTTAAATAATCAATTTTTATATTTATTTTATATTTATTTTATATTTACTCAATTTAACATTGAATTTTATCTGGATTAATTAAGCCATTACTTTGCATACGTGAAATATTATTAAATACAATTGAGCAAACATCTCTATCAAGAATAACTGGTACAGTTGGATCAAATGTACTAACACAACCAGGTGATTTTTTACAATTAGGATTATATTTAAGAGAAGGGCATTTAGTTGCGGGTCTTGTAATATTTTTAAGATCTGATTCAACATCAACAACTTCCTTAAAATAGGGTCTCCATGCATTGTCTAATTTACATTTACCACAATTTTCATATTTACCATCATACATCATGTAAGAAAAAGGAGAAACACTTTCAGCTAAAGTTTTAGCATACGCGCAATTATCGTATCTTAATCTATTTGAACTTCCTTGTTGAGTCATTTATATATTATATTTATATTTTTTTTATAATTTATTATTATTTATTATTATTTATTATTTTATTATTATGGGTTTACTCATTTAATAATTTATTCCAGCTTTAAAACTCTTTCTATTCATTGTTCGTGTCATTTGTGGTCGATCAAAACACACGTGATCTGGATCTTGAATTGAATCATCTATATATGAAAAAAAATGTTCGACTGGATTTTCAAAACCTAATGATTTTGCTTTACTTGTTGGATTTCCATATTTTATATAATTTTCTACATTAATATTTCTTATATTTCTATCATCTTCAGTACAATTATTTAAATTAGATAAATTAAGTTTATTAAGATCTTCATAATCACTTGGTTTTATATAATCATTTGTCATGTTTATTTTTTGTTTATAATTTTTAGTTTTATCAAGAATATTATCAAGTGATGGTACATGTTCTTGATATGAATTATATTGATTATCATAAACAACTTGATTATATTGAATATGAGAGGGTACATTCGCATTTAACGGCTCTTTTACATTAGTTGGTGATTCTTTATTTAATATGTATGGATTAGAATAAGTTTGATAACGAGTATTTATATTAATTCTTGAATTTTCTGGTTGTTTAGATTTTATTTGTTGATTATCTGGACAATCAAAATTAGTAATAAAATCATCATAATTTCTACTTAAATTTGAAATATTATCACGTGCAACATTTGCATTTTTATCTGTATCATATTTTTTTTTTAATCTTTGAAATCTATGATCATTCATTAATTCTTCTGATGCAAATTTTTGTTTTTCTTTTGGAATTTCTACATATTCACAAAATAATTGGGATTCTAGATTTTTTGATGCAATTGCACCTGTTTTAATATATTCATTTATTATTTTAATATCATAATTAGTGATTTGATATGATTTTTCAAGTAATTGGTTATCATCTTCTATATTATTTTTTTTGTTAAATTTTTTTCGTAAATAATATTCAGCAAGTCTAGGATCAATACGTTGAAACTGTTGAAATTGTGACGAGTCCATTTTTCAATTATATTATAAAATATAATAAGATTTAAAATAATGATAATAAACTATAATTAATATGAATAAGTTAGATTCTATTGATTTAGTATTAAAAGAAAAAATTGAATCAGCTGACTTTACACCTGAAACATTGGCATGGACATTAATAACAGATGATTCGTGTGATAAAATATTAAATGGAAAATTAATTTTTTTTAATAATGTAGAGGGGTTAACACCTGAAGAACAAATAGAAAATAAATTTCAGATTTTATTAACAGTATATTTTGAGTTAATATTTGGTTGGTATAAATTATTACATTTAATGAAAGATGAAATGGATGAAACAAATACTGAATTTAAACCAGATTTATCATCAATAACTTTAGATGATTTAACTAAAGAATTTTTAGAAAAATTCAAAATTTTAGGTTATATTTTATTTGTTAAAGAATTAATAAATGATGAAAATTATGAATATGAAAGAGAAATATCTTATTGTAGAATTTTATTAAGAGATTTGCCATTAGATTCTAATTATTTTTATTTAAAACGATATCAATTAGATCCAGAAAAAAGATATACATTTGTACGTAATGGTAATTTTATTTTAAAAACATCTATTAAAAAATATACAGCTCTTGTAAAGTTACCGACTAAATCATTTAAGATTTATTTTGACTCGTGCGACTAGTCTCCCTAATAGCATTTTTGCTTGCATATTTAACAATAAAATATAAAATTATCCATGGTATAATCGTACATATAATACATAATGATGAATAACCGATAATAACACCAACTCCCACGTCTTTCATATCATAATGTTCTTTTCTAAAAAAATTAGTATATGTATAATAACCAATTAAAACAAGTACAACTATTATTAAAAATGATTGTATTTGATTTTTTTTCATAAATTGATGAACTTTATTAATTTG
>Ga0114966_10000930_pt1 | contig 27510 bp, 25 predicted proteins | sample M_130207_XF_Meta_FD_87029 | JGI IMG/M metagenome (GOLD analysis project Ga0114966, IMG submission 87029) | Freshwater microbial communities from Lake Montjoie, Canada to study carbon cycling - M_130207_XF_MetaG | ecosystem: Environmental > Aquatic > Freshwater > Lake | place: Lake Montjoie... | reverse complement strand
TTCGTCATTGGTCATTGGTCGCGACCAACGACGAATGACCAACGACTACGCTCTTGCCTTCGTCCCCTCGACGAATCTGAGCCCTTCGCGTTCGCCGAGGAGGCGGACGAAGCGGCAGCCGCCGGCTTCGAGGACGGGCGTCGCGTCGTAGACGGGCCCTTTCGGGCCGCGGCCGAGCACTGCCGCCAGCCCTTCGGCCGGCAGGGCGCTGACGACCAGGACGCGACCGCCCGGTTTCAGCACGCGCACCGCTTCCTGGACGATGGCGGTCTGTGCGCCGGTGTCGAGCGAGGCGAACTGGCTGGCAGCGTCGTCCAGGACGACCAGGTCGACGTCGGCGTCGCCGGCCGGCAGGGTCGTTGGCGGTCCAACTTCGACGTCGACGAGCACGCCCCGGCGTTGCGCGCCCTTCTGCACGCGGACGGCAGTGGCGATGTCGGGCACCACGGCCCGTGCGTGGCCGGATAGGCCCACCTTCGCGGCAACCGCCGCCAGGGCGCCGCCGTCGGCGCAGCCGACCTGCAGTATCCGGTCGCCCATCTTCACGCCGGTCATGCCCGTCATGAGCAGGTATGGGTTGGTTTTTCCAAGAAGCGAGAACATCAACCGGAAATGATATAGTTTTTCTCTGTGTCTACACCTGTTCAAATCGCGCCTGCCAAGGGCAAGCTTGGCGTCCTGCTTGTCGGACTCGGTGCCGTCAGCACAACTACCATTGCCGGCGTCTTCGCCATCCGGAAGGGGCTCGCGAAACCGATCGGCTCTCTCGCAGAGATGGGCACGATTCGTCTCGGCAAGCGCACCGAGGGCCGCACGCCGCTGATCAAGGAGTTCGTCCCGCTCGCCACGCTGAACGACATCGTGTTCGGCGGATGGGACATCTTCGAGGACAACTGCTACGAGGCTGCCAAGCACGCGGGCGTGCTCGAAGACAAGCTGCTCGAGCAGGTCAAGGACGAGCTCTCCGCTGTCAAGCCGATGTCGGCCGTGTTCGACCGTCACTACGTCAAGCGGCTCGACGGCCCGAACGTCAAGACGGGCAAGAACAAGAAGGACCTCGCCGATCAACTGATCGCTGACATCCGGAACTTCAAGGCGACCAACGGCTGCGACCGCATCGTCGTCATCTGGGCGGGCAGCACCGAGGTGTTTGCCACCGAAGCGCCGTGTCATGCGTCACTGGCGGCGTTCGAGCAGGGCCTGGCCGAGAGCGACCCGGCGATCGCCTCCAGCATGATCTACGCGTATGCGGCGATCAGCGAAGGGCTCCCCTACGGCAACGCGGCACCGAACATGAGCGCCGAAGTGCCCGCCCTGCAGGAACTCGCGGCCAAGACCGGTTCGCCTGTCTGCGGCAACGACATGAAGACCGGCCAGACGTTCATCAAGACCGTCATCGCCCCGGGCCTCAAGGCCCGCATGATCGGTGTCAGCGGCTGGTACTCGACGAACATCCTCGGCAACCGCGACGGCGAGGTGCTCGACGACCCGGAGTCGTTCAAGACGAAGGAAGAGAGCAAGAAGGGCGCGCTGGACTACATCTTCCAGCCCCACCTCTATCCGGATCTCTACAAGGACATCGCGCACGTTGTCCGCATCAACTACTACCCGCCCCGTGGTGACAACAAAGAGGGCTGGGACAACATCGACATCTTCGGCTGGCTGAACTACCCGATGCAGCTGAAGATCAACTTCCTCTGCCGCGACAGCATCCTGGCGGCGCCCATCGTTCTCGACGTGGCGCTGTTCCTCGACCTGGCGAAGCGCACGGGCATGAAGGGCATCCAGGAGTGGCTGTCGTTCTACTTCAAGGCGCCGATGCACGCGAAGGACCTCTACCCCGAGCACGACCTGTTCATCCAGCTGATGAAGCTGAAGAACACGCTGCGCTATATCCAGGGTGAGGAGCTGATCACGCACCTGGGTCGCGAGTACTACGACTAGCAACTGACGACTGACCGGACGATGGTGGGCACGCGCTCGCCATCGTCCGCGCAGTCCGACCGTCCTGATGTCCACCTACCTGCAACCAGCGCTTCTCGGCGGTCTCGTGATGGGGGTGCTGTCCGCGCTGCCGATCATCAGTGCCGGCAACCTCTGCTGTTGTCTCTGGGTCGTCACCGGCGGGCTGCTCGCGGCCTATCTGCTCCAGCAGAACCGGCCGGGCCCGATCACCGCCGCTGACGGCGCCATCGTCGGCCTGCTGGCCGGCCTGTTCGGTGCCACCTGCCAGTTCGTGCTCTCCATCCCCATCGGCCTGCTTGTCGGTCCCGTCGAGCGGCAACTGCTCGAGCGGCTGCGCGACATGTCGGGGACCGGTGTCGCCGAGTTCAACCTCGACCGCGGTCCGGGGCTTCTAGGCGTCGTGCTCCTTCGCCTCGTCGCGTACGTGTTCACGCTCGTCGTCGGCTCGATCGTATCGACGCTGGCGGGGGTGGTCGGCGCGGTGCTGTTCGCGAAGTCGAAGCCGTAGCGCGCCAGTCCGCCTGAGACGACATCCGGAGTTAGAATCGGCGCATGGCCGATCCCACGACCGCCGAGTTCAGCGACCTTCTCCGCGAAGACCGCACGTTCCCTCCCTCCGACGAGTTCCGCGCGCAGGCGATCGTGCGAGACGAGGCGATCTACGAGGAGGCGGCGCGCGATCCCGAAGCCTTCTGGGCGAAATGTGCCGCCGAACTCGAGTGGTCGACCCCCTGGACGCAGGTGCTCGACTGGCAGCCGCCACACGCGAAGTGGTTCGTCGGCGGGAAGCTCAACGCCAGCGTGAACTGCGTCGACCGCCACGTGCGAGGCGCGCGGCGCAACAAGGCCGCCATCATCTGGGAAGGAGAGCCTGGCGATCGCCGCACGCTCACCTATCACGACCTCTATCGCGAGGTGTCGCAGTTCGCGAACGTCCTCAAGTCGCTCGGCGTGACGAAGGGCGACCGCGTCGCCCTCTACCTGCCGCTCATCCCGGAACTGACCATTGCCATGCTGGCCTGCGCGCGCATCGGCGCTGTGCACAGCGTGGTGTTCGGCGGCTTCAGCGCCGAGTCGCTGCGCGATCGCATCAACGATTCCCTGTGCAAGGTGCTGGTCACCGCCGACGGCGGCTATCGCCGTGGCCAGATCGTGCCGTTGAAGCAGATGGCCGACGAGGCACTCGAAGGCACACCGTCGATTGAAAGCGTCGTCATCGTCCAGCGCGGCGAGCAGGCGATGAAGATGGTGCACGTGCAGGAAGGGCGCGACCACTGGTACCACCGCCTGATGCAGGACGCATCGGCCAAGTGCGAGCCCGAACCGATGGACGCCGAGGACATGCTCTACATCCTCTACACGTCGGGTACCACCGGGAAGCCGAAGGGGATCGTGCACACGACCGGCGGCTACCTCACCGGCACCTACGCCACCACCAAGCTCGTGTTCGATATGAAGGACGAGGACGTCTACTGGTGCACGGCTGATATCGGCTGGGTGACCGGGCACAGCTACGTCGTCTACGGACCACTGGCCAACGGCGCCACGGTGATGATGTACGAGGGCGCACCGGACTGGCCGCAGAAGGACCGCTTCTGGTCGCTCATCGAGAAGTACGGCGTCACCATCCTCTACACGGCCCCGACGGCTATTCGCGCCTTCATGCGCTGGGGCACCGACTGGCCGGCGAAGCACGACCTGTCGTCGCTGCGCCTGCTCGGCTCGGTGGGTGAGCCGATCAACCCCGAGGCGTGGGTCTGGTACTACAAGTTCATCGGCGGCGAGCGCTGCCCGGTGGTCGACACGTGGTGGCAGACCGAGACCGGCGCCATCATGATCACCCCCCTGCCTGGCGTCACCACGACGCGCCCCGGGTCCGCGTCGCGTCCGTTCCCAGGCATCTCTGCTGAAATTCGCAACGAGAAGGGCGAGACCATTCCTGCCGGCGGCGGGCTGCTGGCCCTCACGCGCCCCTGGCCCTCCATGCTGCGCGGCATCTACGGCGATCCCGAGCGGTATGCGCGTCAGTACTGGAACAAGTGGGGGCTCGGCGTGTACGTCACCGGCGACGGCGCGAAGTTGGACGCCGAAGGGAACTTCTGGCTGCTCGGCCGGGTGGACGATGTGCTGAACGTGGCGGGGCACCGCATCGGCACGATGGAAGTCGAGAGTGCGCTCGTCGACCACCCGAGCGTGGCCGAGGCCGCCGTGGTCGGCAAGCCGCACGCGATCAAGGGGCAGTCGATCGCCGCGTTCGTCACGCTGAAGGAAGGGATCTTCGGCACGAAGGCGCATCTCGAGCTGCTGCGCGAGCACGTGGCCCGGAAGATCGGCGCCATCGCGAAGCCGGACGACATCATCTTCACCGCCGACTTGCCCAAGACCCGCTCGGGCAAGATCATGCGCCGCCTGCTGCGCGACATCGCCGAAGGCAAGGCGGTCGGCGATACAACGACGCTGGCCGATCCGAGCATGATGGCGAAGCTGAAGGCGCAGTACGAGAACGAAACGTAGTTGGTCGTTGGTCGTTGGTCGTTGGTCGCCCGGTGGCGACTGGACAACTGTAGTGTCCGGCTTCAGCCGGACGACTTCACCTACGACAGCAGCAGTTCGAGGTCTTCCCTCTGCAGGGAGCGGATCACGCTGTTATCGGCGGTGATGATCGCCTCGGCGAGTTCGCGCTTGCGCTGCTGCAGTTCCAGCACGCGTTCTTCCACCGTGTCGCGCGCGATGAGCCGGTAGGCGAAGACGTTGCGGGTCTGCCCGATGCGGTGCGCGCGATCGACCGCTTGCGCTTCCGCCGCCGGGTTCCACCACGGGTCGAGGATGAACACGTAGTCTGCGGCCGTCAGGTTCAGCCCCACACCACCGGCCTTGAGGCTGATGAGGAACAACCGGCACCCATCGTCGTTCTGGAACCGATCGATGCGGGCCGCTCGATCCTTGGTTCGACCGTCGAGATACTGGTAGGGGATCCCGCGCGCATCGAGTTGCGTGCGAAGCAGGGCAAGGAAGCTCGTGAACTGCGAGAAGACCAGCGCCTTGTGTCCGTCCTCCACCGTCTCGACCAGGCGCGGCACCAGCAGGTCGAGCTTGGCCGACGGGTCATCGGCGCGCGTCGGGTCGACGAGCGCCGGATGACACGCGGCCTGCCGCAGGCGCAGCAGCGCCTCGAGTACCTGCAGCTTCGCGCGCGGCCAGCTGTCGGCCTTGCCGAGCAGCGTGCGTCGATAATGGTCGCGGAGTTCGTTGTAGAGCGTGCGCTGCCGCCGTTCGAGCTCGCACACAATCGTCTGTTCGGTTTTCGATGGCAGTTCCGACGCCACTTGCGCCTTTGTGCGTCGCAGGATGAACGGGCGCAGGCCGCGACCCAGCAGTCGCAGTTCGTCGCCGTCGGTGTTGCCGGAGAAGGCGCGTCCGAACGCGGTGGCGCCGCTCAGCAATCCCGGGTTCAGGAATTCGAAGAGGCTCCATAAATCGCTGACCCTGTTCTCCACAGGCGTGCCGCTCAGCGCCAGCCGATGCGCGCCCTTCAACAACCGGGCCGACCTGGCCGCCACGGTGTTGGCGTTCTTGATCGTCTGCGACTCGTCGAGAATGACGTAGTCGAACGCCACGTCCGCCAGCGCCGCGGCATCGCGCCTGAGCGTGCCGTAGGTGACGAGCACGAGGTCGCTCTCCAAGATCCGGTGCATGCGACTGGCGCGATCGGCACCCGAGAAGTCCAGCACCTTCAGCTGCGGTGCGAACCGTGCGGTTTCCTGCTGCCAGTTGAACAGCACCGATCGCGGCACGACGACCAGTGATGGCTGCGGCGTCTGGCCCGCGGCCTGGCGCTGGTGACGCCGACCATCGAGCAGCGCGAGTACCACGACGGTCTTGCCGAGTCCCATGTCGTCGGCCAGACAGCCGCCGAACCCGAACTCGCGGAGGAACACGAGCCAGCCGAGGCCTTCGCGCTGGTACGCGCGAAGCGTCCCCTCGAAGGTGGGAGGTGGGTCGGCCAGACTGATCGTGTCGAAGGTGCGCAGTCGATCGCGTGCGGCTGCCGCCCGCCGGTCCCAGTCCACGTCGGGTGTGGTCGCGAGCAGCGCATCCAGCAACGCCACCTGCGACGGCCTGAAACGCAGGTGGTCCTTGGAGCGTGTGCCCAGGGCGAACGGTGCGAAGTCGCGCATCCATGCCTCGGGCAGGATCCCGATCGTGCCGTCGCCCAGCCGCACCGTTCCGTGTCGTCCGCGAATGGCGTCCAGCAACTGCGGCAGGGGCGTTCGCTGGTCGTCGAACACGGCGTCGCCGCGCAGTTCGAACCAGTCGAGGCCCGAGGTGACGTGCAGGGAGGGGGCCGCGGCGGCCACGCGATAGCGCTGGCCGTCGGCCTCGACGTGCCAGCCCTCGCCTACGAGCAGCCGCGCGATCCGCGGAACGTCGGTCGTCGCCACCTGTATGACCTGTCGCCCTTCCCACGCAGCCCACGCGGTGCGCGCCCCCAGGGCATGCAGGCGGGCGTGTGCCAGCTGTTCAGCGTCGGGCTTGCGCCGTGCCATGATCTGCGGGTCGTGCGTGGGCACGAGCGGCACGGTGGAGGCCGCCTGCGCGGGTCCGCCGTCGTAGGCGAACAAGAGCTCCGCCTGCAGGAACCTGGCTCCCTGGCGTGGCGAGTGAAGTGCCAGATGCGGCACCGGCGCCGTGTCCAGGATGCCCGTGCGCAGTTCCTCTGGAAGCCCGGCCGCATCCGACGTGCCCGACATCAGTAGCGCGTCGCGCAGGCGCGCCGCTTCCGATACCGGCACCTGCAACCTGCCGCGCGCCAGCAACTGGTGCAGCCACGGCACGACGCCGCCCGGTTCGAGGCGAACGGCGCCGCTCCGGGTGAGCGCGATCCCGTTGTCGAGCAGCAGGTGCACCGCGTCGAGCGCAATCCTGGTGTCGTCGCGAACGAGTTCGCCGCCCACGGTGTAGACGCCCGCGCTGTCGTCGCGCGTGACGCGAAGCACTCCCGTGAACGGAGCCCCGCCGTCGAAGACCAGTTCGGCGAGCGGAGCGTCCTGCGGACGTGACGTCGGCACGCGTGTCAGGGCCAGTCGACATCGGCCCGTCCCGCAGATCGTCGGCAGCAGGTCGTCGGCAACGACGCCGCGCAGATGGAACACCGAGGGAAGGTCGCCGTCGACGGCGGACCAGGCCCAGTCGTGCACGGGGCGGGCGCCGGCCAGGCGTCCGAGGATGAGGCGATCCGTTTCCGGCTGGGCGGCGACGTGAGCGCTGCTGACGCGCGCAGGCTTCGGGATCCCCCAGTCGCCGTTCTGCTTCCGCTCCTGCGCGAGCAGGTGAACGACGAGCATTGCGGCCGCCTGCGAGGCCGCCAGGTCGATGACATAGAGCAGTTGGCCCGATGATGGCACCATGCGAAGGCTGCTCGCCGGCAGTGGCGTGGCGGCGATGGCGGCGAGCGTCTGCCTCCAGTCGGACAGGCGTCCGTCGCGCGGGCGCGGCGCGACCTGGCTCGAGCGGTGGAATTCGGGGTCCTCCGGCGTCCCGTCGTCTCCGTTCGGCTCGTCGTCGAGGGGAATGGCCACGAAGTCGAGCTTGGCCGACGGAATCGTGTCGGGCGATTGCAGCGCGCCGCGCGCATCGCAGGCGAGCGCGACGGCCCAGAGGTGCTTGCACGGTTCGAGGCGGTCGTTGAAGAACGGGCAGGTGCAGGTGCCCAGGACGGCCCCGTCTCCGAGTTCGAGGCGCACGACATAGTCGTCGGAGCCGCGCACCACCGCGTAGACGAAGGTCAACTGCGGGTCGAAGTGCACCACGGCGCCACTGCGGAAGTACTCGCTGCCACGTGTGCGGATCTTCGGGTCGGTGGCCGGTTCGAGCGCATGGGCAACAGTCATAGGGACTCAATCACGACGGGTCAGGCAGGCCACTCGCGTCACGACGAATCCCGTCCGATGCGGTCTGACACGAACGATGATATTTCACAGACGGGGTCCCGACCGCGTCCGCCTCTGTTCGTTTATCACGCAGCGTCGCGAACGTCGGCGCACGACCGCAGCGCATCCGAGCGCATCGCGATGACGACGCGGACCACGGCCGTCGTCTCAGCGGCGGCGTTCAGCCGCAGTGTGACGAACGCGCGAGCTTCATCGGCGTCGGTCATCCACTGGTCGCGGAACCGATCCTCGAACTGGTCGACCGCGATTGCGGAGGCGCATGGGGCGTGCGAAAGGATCGCGGGCGTAAGTTTGCCCTTGCACCACACTGCTCAGCCATGAAACACTCCCCGCCACTGTCGCCCTTCGTTCGGCCCCGACACTTGGGGAGAGACCGTATGCCGCGTGGTTCCCTGCAAGTCGCGTGTGTAGTTCTCGGCGTCGCCATCTTCACGACCTCGTTACGTGCACAGGAGTCCAAGCCGGCTCCGGCGCCGCATTCGTCGTCCGTGCTCGTCGACCACGGTCGTTACATCGTGGAAGGCGTCGCCCTGTGTGGCCAGTGTCACTCACCCATTGACGTCGACGGCCATCGCGATCGCCTCCGCTGGTTGATGGGCGGGCAGGTGGCGCTTGAGAGCACGCTGTCTCAGCCGACGGCCTGGGCCATCGTGGCACCTCGACTCGCCGGTTCGCCAGCTGGGACCGACGAGGAATTCATCACACTGTTGACGACCGGAGTGTCGCGACGCGGGCATCCCTTGCGGCAGCCGATGCCGCAGTTCCGGATGACGCGTGCCGATGCCGAAGCCGTCCTGGCCTACCTGAAGTCGCTCGGCAAGCCGGGGCGAGGTCCTGATGTCGCCGTGGCGACGTTGACGCGTCGCTGACGGAATTGCGCGCACGTGACACGCGGCCGCCGGATCCTCCCGGGACGGACGCGTCGTTCGATGGGGCACACCGGGGGGACTGATGGGGGCGCCTGCGGTGAGAAGCATCTCGCCGCCGGGACGCTGGAGACCGACCTTCCACGGATCAGGGTGTAGACGGGATATGTACAGGACTTTTGCTGCCGCCGCGATCGGCTTGATGTTCACGTTCGCCCTTGCCTCCACGTCGTCGGCTCAGCTCCCCGGCGGCAGTGCCGAGGGCAAGGCCATGAAGAACCCGGTTGCCGCCAACGCCGACTCGGTGGCCGCCGGCCAGGCGCTCTTCGCCAAGAACTGCCGCTTCTGCCACGGCGACACGGCCAAGGGGAATGGTCCTATGGCGCCCAAGGATACGCATCCCTCCGACCTCACCGACGCCAAGTGGGACCGTGGTGCCACTGATGGCGAAATCTTCCTGGTGATCCGCGACGGCGCCGGCCCCGATTTCAAGATGAAGGGGTTGAAAGCGCGCGCGAGCGACACCGACCTCTGGAACATCGTCAATTACGTTCGCAGCCTCGGCGCGAAGAAGTAGCCGTTGGCTCGTGTGCACAGGGGACTGATGCGCGCCATTACGCTCTTCGTCTGCGTCGTCACTGCTGCGGCGATGACCGCCGGATGCAGTTGGCTCGACGATCGCCCGCGGCCGGTCGTCGGCGCCAGCTACACGGCGTCGGGACAGTCGACCGACCAGTGGATGTCGACGGCGCGGCCAACGTTCGGGGCCGCCGTCAACGATTATTTCTGGGTCAAGTCGACACCGATCCAGCCGATCGAGTTTCCACACGTCACCCACGTCGAGAAGGGGCTGACGTGCACTGACTATTGCCACGAGACGGTCACCAAGGGCCCGCGCGCCGGTCTGCCCTCAGTGAACACCTGTCTCATTTGTCATATTGCTATCGCCACCGACCGGCCCCGCATCCAGCAGATCACGGCAATGCAGGAAAAGGGGATCGACCTCGCCTGGCAGCGCGTCTTCGGCTATCCGGAGACGGCGCATGTCCGCTTCAACCACGCGGCGCACATTCGCAACAACGTCGAGTGCGCGACCTGTCATGGCGACATCGCCCACCAGACCGTGGCGCAACGCAACGTCGACCTGCATATGGGGTTCTGCGTGAACTGTCATCGCGAGAAGAATGCCCCGAATGATTGCCTGACCTGCCATTACTGATATATGGACCGCCGTACCTTCATCAAGCTCACCGCCGTCTCGACCACCGCCACCCTCGGCGGCTGCAGCGTGCCCGGGCAGCAGTTCATCCGGTTCATTCCGGAGGAGGAGCTGAAGCCCGGTCTCGCTGAGTGGAAGCCGAGCGTCTGTCCGCTCTGCAGCGCGGGCTGCGGTCTCACCGTCAAGGTGATGCAGGCTGACGTCGAGGTCGTCAAAGACGGCCAGCATGGCGTCGTCACCCGCGGCGTTGCCAAGAAACTCGAAGGCCACCCGGCCCACCCAGTCAGCCAGGGCGGCCTGTGTGCGCGTGGCCAGGCGGCGATCCAGGTGACCTATCATCCCGATCGCCTCGTGCAGCCGCTGATTCGCCGCGGCAACCGGGCGAGCGGCACGCTGGAGCCGACGACCTGGGACCAGGCGATCACGGAGCTGGTGGCGAAGCTCGACGCGCTCGCCGGCAACGGTCACCAGGCAGCCCTCACGATCCTGGCCGGCGGACGTCCTACACTCCGGCGGGCGCTGTTCGACCAGTTCGCGGCGAAATTCGGCGCCGCCCCAACCGTCGTCCACGAGGTCTTCTCTGACGACCTGCTGCGCTACGCCAACGGCAAGAGCTTCGGCGCCGCGCAGCTGCCCACCTACGACCTCGGCAACGCCGGCTTCGTGCTCGGCTTTGGCGCCGACTTCCTCGGGACCTGGAACGCCCCGGTGGCCCACGCGGCGGCTTACGGGCGCATGCGGCGCGGCCGGCCTGGCAAGCGCGGATACTTCGTCCAGGTGGAAGGACGGATGACGCAGACTGGCGCCGTCGCCGATCAGTGGGTCCCGGTGCAGCCTGGAACGGAAGGCGTGCTGGCGCTGGGCATCGCCCACGTCCTGCTGCGCGACGGCCTGCGCCCGGCGACGACCGGCCGGGCCGGCGCGCTCATCGACGGCTGGGCGAGCGGACTGCCGGAGTACGCGCCCGAGCAGGTCGCCGCCATCACCGGGGCGAAGGCGGAGCGGATCGTGAAGCTGGCGCACGACTTTGCCGGCCGAGGACCGGCGGTCGCGATCGTCGGCGGCACCCCGCTGGCGCACACCAACGGGCTGTTCACCGCGCTGGCGGTCAATGCGCTCAATGAACTGTCGGGAGTCGTCGGCCGCAGCGGCGGCGTCCTGTTCACGCCGCAGCTGGCGCTGCCGGTCGCTGCGCGGGGGTCGCTCGCGCAGCTCGTCGCCTCACCGCCCCAGTTGCTCATCGTCGACGGTGCCAACCCGGTGTTCAGTGCGCCGGTGGCGATGAAGGTCCGTGACGCCCTCGACCGCATTCCCTACATCGTGTCGTTCACCAACTTCCTCGACGAGACCAGCGCGCTTGCCGATCTCGTTCTGCCGGATCACACGTTCCTCGAGACCATCGCCGAGGCGTTGCCAGAATCCGGATCGTCCAGCGCCGTCATCAGCATCGCCGGTCCGGTCATGACGCCGCTCTTCGAGACCCGCGGCGCCGCCGACGTGCTGATTGACGTCGCCGGAAAGCTGAAGTCGCCGCTCGACCTGCCATGGGGCAGCTATCAGGAGATGGCGCGCGCCTCGCTGGCGCCGCTCGGCGACGAAGCGTGGACCACCGCGCAGAAGCAGAGCGGCTGGTGGGGCGAACTGCCCGCTGCCGCGACGACCAGGCCGACGGCGGCCGAGCCCAAACCGCGGCCGGTGCGTTATGCCGCCCCGACCTTTAGCGGCGACGTCGGCGATTTTCCCTATCACTTCCTTCCGTACGCGTCGGCGGCGCTGCTCGATGGCTCACTGGCGCACCTGCCGTGGCTGCAGGAGATGCCGGATCCGTTGACGTCGGCGATGTGGAGCAGTTGGGTGGAGATCAATCCGAAGACGGCGGCCCAGCTCGGTGTCGCTCTCGGCGATGTTGTCGAGGTCACCTCGACCGCCGGCACGCTGCGCGTGCCGGCGTTCATCAACCCGGCCATGGCGCCCGATATCATCGCCATGCCTGTCGGGCAGGGACACCACTCGTACACGCGCTACGCCTCGGGCCGCGGCCAGAACCCACTCGAGATTCTCGCCCCAGTGGCGCACCCTGAGACCGGTACGCTGGCCTGGGCGGCCACCCGCGTGAAGGTGGCACGCGTCAGCGATCCGGACGGTCGGCTGATCATGTTCTCGGCGCTCGGCGAACTGCGCGAGAATCCGCTAGAAGGGGAGACACGGTAATGGCGCATCGATGGGGAATGGCGGTCGATCTCGACCTTTGTACCGGCTGCGGTGCCTGTGTCACCGCCTGTCACGCCGAGAACAACATCCCGACGGTCGGTGACCTGCAGGCCTCGCGGGGACGCGCGCTGCACTGGATGCGCGTCGAGCGCTACATCGAGGGCGAGTTCCCCGACGTCAAGACGAAATACCGGCCGGTGATGTGTCAGCAATGCGACGCCGCGCCATGTGAGCCGGTCTGCCCGACCTACGCCAGCCACCACAACGACGAGGGGCTGAACGCACAGGTCTACAACCGCTGCATCGGCACGCGCTATTGCGCCAACGCCTGCCCGTACAACACGCGCTTCTTCGAATTTTTCAACTCGACGTTCGAGAAGCCGCTGCACCTGCAGCTCAATCCCGACGTCTCGGTTCGCGAAGTCGGCGTGATGGAGAAGTGCACGTTCTGCGTGCAGCGCATCACGGCCGGCAAGGATGTCGCCGCGGCCGCCAAGCGCGAGGTGAAGGACGGCGACATTGTCCCCGCCTGCGCCCAGACCTGCCCCTCGAAGGCGATCACCTTCGGCGACCTCAACGACCCGGAGAGCCGGGTATCGCAGCTCGCGGAATCGCCGCGCGGCAGCAAGCTGCTGGAAGATCTCGGCACCAGGCCGAAGGTCACCTACCTGGCGGGAGCCGAATTCGCATGATCCGGCAGGACCGTCTCACGCGGACGCTGCTCAAACCGCTCGAACGGCCTGGCGTTGGCTGGATGCTCGTCGTCGGCGTTCTCGCCGTCGTCGTCGCCTTCGGCGGCTTCGCCTGGAGCTTCATGATGTGGGAAGGCTTCGGCCTCACCGGCAAGCGCTGGCCGGTGTTCTGGGGTTTCCTCATCACCAACTTCGTCTTCTGGATCGGTATCAGCCACGCCGGCACGCTGATCTCGGCGATCCTCCGCCTGGTCAACGCCGGGTGGCGACGCCCGGTGACGCGCTGCGCCGAGGTCATCACCGCGTTTGCCCTGATGATCGGCGGACTGTTTCCGCTCATTCACCTTGGCAAGCCGTGGCTGTTCTTCTGGCTGGTCCCGTATCCGAACCGCCGCCTCCTCTGGCCCAACTTCCGATCGCCGCTGGTGTGGGACTTCTTCGCAATCTCGACCTACCTGACCAGCAGCCTGCTGTTCCTGTTCCTGCCGCTGATCCCCGACTTTGCGCTGATCCGCGACCAGTCGACCGGTCTGCGCAAGACGATCTACGGCACCCTGGCTCTCGGCTGGCGCGGCACCACACAGCAGTGGCACCGCCTCGAAACGGCCATGCAAATCATGGCGGTCGCAATCATTCCGGTCGCCGTCTCGGTGCACACCATCGTCTCGTTCGACTTCTCGATGGCGCCCGTGCCGATGTGGCACTCGTCGATCTTTGGTCCCTACTTCGTCGCCGGCGCGATTTTCAGCGGCATCGCCGGCCTCATCATCGCCATGGCGGCGCTGCGTCGCGTGCTCGGGCTGCAGGAGTATCTCGAACCGATCCACTTCGAGAATCTCGGCAAGCTGCTGCTGACAATGAGCCTGCTGTGGGGCTATTTCACCTTCAACGAGCGGCTGACCGCGTGGTACGGCAATGACGTCGCCGAGATGAACACCTTCGCGGCCACCCAGACCGGCAGTTACTCGCCGCTGTTCTGGACGATGGTGACCGTCAACTTCGTCATCCCGGTGATCATCTTGAGCATCCGCCGGTTCCGGACAATTACCGGCTGCGTCATCGCCTCCGTGGGGATCGTCGTCGGCATGTGGCTCGAGCGCTTCCTGATCATCGTGCCATCGCTCGGCCACAAGTTCCTGCCGTACTCATGGGGCACCTACAGTCCGCGGCCGGTTGAGATTGCGATTACCGTCGCGACGTTCGCCGCGATGGCGCTGCTCTACACGCTGTTCGCCAAATTCGTCCCGATCATCTCCATCTGGGAAATGCGCGCCGGTGCCCACACGCAGGAGAGCGCGCCGACGCGTGAGTCGGTCCCGGTGGACGCCCGCCTCGGGGAGAGTCACTCATGAAGTCGGTGTATGCCCTGTTCGACACCGGTGAGGCCGCCCAGCGCGCCGTCAACAGCCTGCGCTCGGCCGGCTACGGCGAACGGGACATCACCGTGATGACCGCCGCGCCGATGGAGGAGTTCGAGTTCAGCCACATCGGCCGCCACAGCTACCAGTGGTACATCGCGTGCGGCGGTGGCCTGCTCGGCCTGGTCCTCGGCACCTGGCTCACGACGTACGCCGAGACGTCCTGGCCGATTGTCGTCGGCAACATGCCGATCGTCCCCTGGTACCCCAACATCATCGTGATTTTCGAACTGACGATGCTGGGAGCGGTGCTGTCGACGGTGGCGACGCTCATCGTGACCGCCGGGCTCGGCCGGCGGACGCCGGCACTGTACGACCCCGAGGTGACGAGCGGCGCGATCCTGGTGGGAATCGGGACGCCCCGAGCGGACGGCGATGTCGAGCAGATTCTCGGCGCGGTCCCCGGCGCGCGGGTCAAAACGGTCTGAGCCGTCAGAGGGGAGGGTGGCGATGCCGCCCGAGGAGGCGTGATGATCGACCTGAAGCACATTCTTGTCGCCGTTGACTTCGACGAGACGTCGGACAAGGCGCTGGCCTACGCCCGCAGCTTGGCGAAGAACTTCGGTGCCCACCTCCATCTGATGCACGTCATGGAGAATCAGTTTCTGCGCCCGATGGCCAACGACCCGCACGACATCGAAGTCGGGATCGGCCGCCGCCTCGCCGATCGCCTGACGGCGGACGAGCGCGCCTCGACCCACGCGGTGGCCGTCCTGCGCAAGTCAGATGCCCCGGCGGAGGAGATCGTCAAATACGCCGGCGAGCAACCGATCGACCTGATCGTCATCGGCACGCACGGCCGCTCTGGCATCACGCACTTGCTGATGGGCAGCGTCGCCGAGAAGGTGGTGCGCGGCGCCCCCTGCCCGGTACTCATCGTTCGTCCGGGCGGCCGCGAGTTCGTCCACGACACGCCGGCGTCGACCTGAGCCGGTTCGGGCCGACGCACCGCCCACCGCCCAACCAAGGACCAATGACCAACGACCACCGGCGGGAACCGCCGGTCGCCGCCGGTCGTCTATCATGAACAGCTATGGCCCTGATTGAAACCGTCGATCTCTGGAAGTCCTACCAGATGGGCGATGAGCAGATTCATGCTCTGCGCGGCGTCTCGATTCAAATCGAACGGGGCGAATACGTCGCCATCATGGGGCCATCGGGCTCGGGCAAGTCGACGCTGATGAACCTGATCGGCTGCCTCGATACGCCCAGCAAGGGGTCCTACCTGCTGAACGGCAAGCAGGTGAGCCAGATGGACGACAACGAGCTGGCCCGCATCCGCAACGAAGAGATCGGGTTCGTCTTCCAGACCTTCAACCTGCTGCCGAGGGCGACGGCACTCCGGAACGTCGAACTTCCGCTGGTCTACGCGGGTGTGTCGGCGAAGGAACGCGAGCAGCGGGCGAAGTCCGCTCTCGACAAGGTGGAACTATCGACGCGCATGACCCACCGGCCGAACGAGCTCTCGGGCGGCCAGCGCCAGCGGGTCGCCATCGCCCGCGCGCTCGTGAACAACCCCTCCATCCTGCTAGCCGACGAACCGACCGGCAACCTCGATTCGAAGACCGGCGTGGAAATCATGGGCCTGTTCGAACGCCTCCATGCCGCCGGCAATACCATCGTCCTTGTCACCCATGAGCCGGAAGTGGCCGCCTACGCCCGCCGCGCCATTCACATCCGCGACGGCCAGGTCGAGCAGGACGTCACGCGCGCCGCCTGACCAGGCGCCCTTGGCAACGCGTCATCGATCCCGATGTTTCGCGCAATCACGTGAGCGTCGGATGGCGCGTGGCGCAAATTCCCGGGCTATCATCCTCAGACACTGATGCGGGTTCGCTTCTGGGGAGTTCGGGGATCGGTGCCGTGGGCCACACCCGCGGCCATCGGATTCGGGTGCAACACGCCCTGCGTCGAAGTGCGCGACGACCGGCGCGGTTCCTACCTCATTCTCGATGGCGGCTCAGGCCTGGTCGGCCTCAGCGACACGTTTGCCGGCGAGCCTCGCCCCACACCGCTCCTCCTCTCGCACTACCACTGGGATCACACGCAGGGCCTGCCGTTCTTCGGCCCGCTGTTCAGCCCGGGCTGGACACCGGAGGTCTTCGCGCCGGCGCTCGCCGACGTGCCGGCCGACTGGATCGAGACGCTGTTCCAGCCGCCGAACTTTCCGGTGCCGTTCGCGGGCCTGCCGAACCGTCCAACGGTGACGTTCATCAAGGCGTCCCGCCACGACATCGGCGGGTTCTCCGTCAGCGTGCAACCGCTCACGCATCCCGGCGGCGCGTTCGCGTACCGCATCCACGGCCGCACCGGCGACTTGTGCTACGTCACCGACCATGAGTTCGGCAACCGCGCGGTCGACGAGCCGCTGCTCGAATTCTGCACGGGGTGCGCGGCGCTCATCTCCGACGCCCACTTCACCCCGGACGAACTGGTCAGGCACCGCGGCTGGGGCCACGGCGACTGGCGGCAGGTGGCCGAGTTCGCCTCGCAGTGCAATGCGGGCCGCCTGTTCCTCTTCCATCACAAGCCCGGTCGAACGGATACCGAACTGACGCAGATTGTGGGAGCCGCGCGTCGCGTGTTCCCATCCACCGACGCCGCCTGCGAAGGGCTGGCGTTCGACATCTAGGCGCAACAGCGCCGGACAAGCAGGCAGCGTGCGCAAGGCGATAGCAGGGCTGGTACTGGGACTGGGCGCAGGCGCCCTCGTGCTGGGGCTCGCGCTGGTGTTTGCACGACAGTCGGCCGGCAGCGTCGATCCGCTCCAGTCGATCGAGTTCCGCACCTACGACTGGCGCCTCACCCGCACCGCCAGGCCGGAGACGGCGCGCCGCGATCTGGCGCTGGTCGAGATCGACGAATACTCCCTCAGGAACCTGCAGCCGAATGCGGGGCGGTGGCCGTGGCCGCGCGCCGTGCACTCGATGCTCATCGACTTCCTGCAGCGGGCGCCGGCGAAGGTCATCGCCTATGACGTCAGCTTCGCCGAAGCCGATACCCGCGAAGGGTTCGCCTTCGGTGGCGACACCGTGTCGGGCGCCGAGTCCGACCAGGCGTTCATCGACTCGGTGAAGAAGTCGGGCAACGTCATCATGCTGGCCGACGCCACCTACGAAGGCGAAGCGGCCGACGGCGCGGCGGTGGTGCCCGATGCCGGCTTCACCCTCGACTCGCCGTTCGTGGTCGAGCGGAAGATGATCTTCCCGCCGTTCGCGGCGCTGGCCGATGCCGTGGCCGGCTTTGGACACAACCTGTTCGTGCTCGACCCCGACGGTCCGTTGCGGCACACCGTGCCGTTCGTGCGCGTCGGCACGCACGCGCTGCCGTCGCTCGGACTGGCCGCGGCCCTGAAGTCGGCGCAGCTCGACCCGGCGACGATTCGCACCGGGCGCGACACGTTGCACCTCGGCACGACGCCGATGCCCGTGCAGATGCGCACGGTGCGCACCGCGGACGGCATCCAGGCCTACCAGTGGGGACTCGTCGACTTCCGTGGCCCGGCGCTGCTCGCCGACATGAAGAGTCGGCCGTACCCGAGCTACGCGTTCTTCGACCTGCTCTATTCGGAAGAGCAGATCCTGGCAGGCGAGAAGCCGAACGTCGACCCCGCGATGTTCAAGGACAAGATCGTCTTCGTCGGCGTCACGGCGTCCGGGTTGTACGACGTCTTCGAGACGCCGTTCGCGGGCGGCAAGATGCCGGGCATCCAGGTGCATGCCGCCGTGGCCGACGACGTCCTGTCGCGACGCTTCCTGGCGCCGGCGTCCGACGCCGCGCGCGTCGCCACGGTGCTCGGCGTCGCGCTCGCGGTGGGCGTGCTGGCCGCCTTGCTGCCGGCGTGGTGGGCGAGTGCGGCGACGCTGGTGCTGCTCGCCCTGTTCGGCTGGGCGGCAACGCGCCTCTTCGCCGGCGGCACCTGGCTGAACGTGACGCAGCCGGTGTTCGCCTCGTCGGTCGCGCTGTTCGGCGGGGTGGCGTACCAGTACTTCATCGAGGGGCGCGAGAAGCGCAAGATGAAACGCCTGTTCGGCCAGTACGTCTCGAAGGACGTCTACGCGCAGCTGGTCGCCAATCCAGACCTGGCTCGCCTCGGAGGGCAGCGACGTGACATGACCGTGCTGTTCTCCGACATTCGCGGCTTCACCACCCTGACGGAGAAGGGCCAGCCGGAGGAGATCGTTCACATGCTGAACGAGTACTTCACGCGCATGGTCGAGATTGTGTTCCGCCACAAGGGCACCGTCGACAAGTTCGTGGGCGACATGGTGATGGCGCTGTTCGGCGCCCCGCTCGACGATCCGCAACACGCCGACCACGCGGTCGAGGCCGCGCTCGACATGCTGGCCGAGCTGCGCCAACTGAACGAGAAGTGGGTGGCTGATGGGCTCAACGTGCAGGTCGACATCGGCATCGGCGTCAACACCGGGCCGATGATCGCCGGCAACATCGGGTCGGACCAGATCATGAGCTACACCGTCATCGGTGACGCCGTGAACCTGGGGTCGCGGCTCGAATCGCTCAACAAGCAGTACTCGACTCACATCATCATCAGCGACGAGACGCGGCAGCGGCTGACTGGACAGTATGTGTTCAGACCGTTGGGCGACGTCGTGGTCAAAGGAAAGACCAAGCCGGTCGCGATTTTCGAGGTCATCGGTCGATCCGCTCCTGATACGATCGCCGCCATATCCGACGCGACACCGGTGGCTACCAAAGAGGCTCGTGTATGAAGAAGACAGTGCTCGCGCTTACCCTCCTCGCCTTCAGCACTCCGGCCTTTGCGCAGTTGGGCGGGCTCGGCGGCGCCGTCCGGCGCGCCCAGCAAGTGCAGGACACGAAGAACAAGATCGACGACCTCACCTTCACGGATGAAGAGGAGCAGGCGATCGGCGCCGACGTCAGCACCAAGGTCCGGCAGCGTTTCGGCGTGGTGCAGGATCCGGCCATTCACAAGTACGTCACGCTCGTGGGGATGACGCTCGCGAAGGCGTCCGACCGCCCCGACCTGCCGTGGACCTTCATCGTGCTCGACACCGACGGTGTCAACGCGTTCGCGTCACCAGGCGGCTTCGTCCACATCACGCGCGGCGCCCTCGGCCTCATCCAGAACGAGGCGGAGCTGGCCGGGGTGCTTGGTCACGAGATTGGCCACGTCACGCGCAAGCACACCATCAACGCGCTCAGGAAAAACAGTGCGGTGAAGCTGGGCACCAGCGCCGCGTCCAGCCGGTCGTCGTTCCTCGGCAGTGTCGGGAACGCGGTCTATAGCAACGTGCTCGAGAACGCCTACGATCGTGGCGACGAACTCGATGCCGACAAGGTGGGTGTCGACCTGCCGCAGAAGGCCGGCTACGACGGCAAGGCGCTCGGCGCCTTCCTGCAGCGTCTCGCCGACCGCAACAAGGATCAGGCGGAGAAGAACGGCCTGTTCGCGTCGCACCCGGAAACCACCGATCGCATCGGCAAGATCACCAGCCTGGCGACGGCGAAGACCACCGCCACCGTGCAGCCGCGGTACAAGTCGAACGTCAAGTACCAGCCGGCGTCGATCACGGCCATCGCCGTCGTCGCCGACGGCGCGTCGGGCCTGGCCGGTTCCAGCAAGGACGAGAAGAAGGACGAACCGAAGAAGAAGGGGTTCGGGCTCGGCTCGCTGAAGCAGACCGTGGCGCCTGAAAAGCAGAGCAGCCAGGTGTCGGCCTCAGGAGGCGCCCGAGGCGTCGGTCCCGACCGCGCTGCCAAGGGCGGCGGCAACTCCGCCCTCGTGAGGGCCGCCGTCACGGCCGGCGAATTGGCGGAGTTCAAGAAGGGCATCTCTTAGTCGTTAGTCGTTAGTCGTTAGTCGGTAGTCGTTGGACCTGCCGAAACGGGTCCGAGCGTGTGCTCGGGCCCGTTTCGCTTCAGCCGCGTTCGCGCCGGTCCTCACGCCGCAGGTGCTGCATCAGCCGGGTAAGTCGCTTTCCCAGAGCCGTGTACCGCGCCGACAGCGTCCGCCACTCCTCGTCGTTCAAGTAGCCCCGCCCCCGCGCCACCGTGAGGTGTGCCTGCAGTTCGTTCGCGGTGCCGCGTGCGATCGCCAGGTAGTGCGCGAAGTGCCGATCGGTGAGCTGCCCGTATCCCTCAGCGATGTGCGCGGCTACTGCGGCCGACGCCGCAGCGAGCTGGCTGCCAAGCTTGAAATCCCTGGCCACCGCTGGCCGACTCAAGATCGCAGAAACGGCATCGGCCGCGTCGAGCGCCTCCCGAAATACCTGAAGATCCTGTAAGGACGCGATGGGCATGCCTCAGCCCGAGCACGCGCTGTACCGCCCGCGACTAACGACTAACGACTAACGACTAACGACTAAATCGCCGCCCAGTGTCCGTCGGCGACTGCCTTGAGCGGCGCAGCCGCGTCGAACGACGCGGGGTCGAGCGGCGTGCGACGGCGGTGGGCGTCGGGGTCAAGTGAGGGGACGGCTGACAGCAGCGCCTGCGTGTAGGGATGCTGCGGCGCGCCAAAGATCGCGGCGGTGTTGCCGAGTTCGACGATGCGGCCGCGGTACATGACGGCGATGCGGCGGCAAACGTGTTCGACCAGCCGCAGATCGTGGGCGATGAAGAGATATGTGAGGTGGAGGCGTGCCTGCAGCTCGAGCAGTAGGTTGACGACCTGGGCCTGCACCGACACGTCGAGGGCTGACACCGGTTCGTCAAGCACGACGAACTGCGGGTTCAGCGCAAGCGCGCGTGCGAGACCGACGCGCTGGCGTTGGCCACCGCTGAACTGATGTGGGTAGCGTTCGAGGTACGCGGCGTCGAGTCCGACCAGCTGGAACAGATCAGCGGCGCGCTCGCGCCGCTCGTTTCTGGTGCCGATCCCGTGGATCACCAGCGGTTCCTCGACGATCTCCCGCGCGCGCATCCGCGGGTTCAGCGACGCGTACGGATCCTGGAAGACGATCTGCATGTCGCGTCGAGCCTCGCGCAGCCGCGCTGGCGCGAAGGCCAGCACGTCTTCATCCCTGAAGCGCACGGCGCCGCTGCTCGGTTCGATCAGCCTGAGCAGGCACCGGCCCGTGGTCGTCTTGCCGCTGCCCGACTCGCCGACGAGGCCGAACGTCTCGCCCGCCTCGATGCTGAAGCTCACATCGTCCACCGCGCGAACCGTGCGGCCGGCGCCGAGCAGACTGCCGCCACGCGTGAAGGTCTTCGTGAGATGCCGGACGTCAACGAGCGGCATGGTCGTCGTGCAGGAAGCAGCGGACCGTGCGGTCCGGACCGGTGTGGAACGCGCCCGGGATGGCCGCGTCGCACGGTGCGAACCGGTCTGGGCAGCGCGGGTGGAACGTGCAGCCGGTGGGGAACGCGCCGAGGAGCGGCACACTCCCGGCAATCGGACGCAGCGGCTGGCCGTAGGTCGCGCCCGGCCGCGACGTCAGCAGGCCGCGCGTATACGGATGCTGCGGGTCGCGCAGGACATCGCGAACCGGGCCCTGCTCGACGATGCGGCCGGCGTACATGACGGCAACGCGATCGGCGGTCTCGGCCACGACCCCGAGGTCGTGCGTGATGAGCAGCATGGCGAGGCCGAGCTCCTGGCGCATGGCGCGCAGCAGCTCGAGGATCTCCGCCTGTATCGTCACGTCCAGTGCGGTCGTCGGCTCGTCGGCAATGAGCAGCGCCGGACGACAGGCGATGGCGATGGCGATGCACACACGCTGGCGCATGCCGCCCGACAACTGGTGCGGGTAATCGCGCAGGCGGCTGGCGGCGTCGGGGATACGGACCGCGTCGAGGAGTTCACGCGCCCGGGTCACCGCCGCACGGCCCGAGGCGAGGCCGTGGACACGCAGCGCTTCCATGATCTGGTCGCCGACCGTGTAGACCGGGTCGAGGGCGGTCATCGGTTCCTGGAAGACGAAGCCGATGGCGGCGCCACGAACACGGCGCATCTCGGGTTCGGAGAGCGACCGCAGGTCGCGCCCCTGGAAGCGCACCTGACCACTGGCCACCCGTCCGGGTGCGCGCAGCAGGCGAATGAGCGACAGGGCGGTGACCGACTTACCGCTACCAGATTCGCCGACCAGGCCAAGGGTTTCGCCGGCGGCGATCTCGAAGCTGACGTGATCGACCGCCGTGGCGGTGCCGCCGGGAAGGTCGAAGACGGCGGTCAGGTCTCGGACGGAGAGGACCGGTTCAGGGAGTGAGGTCATCTCGCCCGGTTAGAGGGTGGTCGTCTCTTCGTGTTCGCCGAAGACGCGGCGCATGGCGTCGGAGATTTCGCCGACTGTTGCCCGGGCTTCCACGGCGGCGATGATCACCGGCATCAGGTTGCTGCCGTCGCGGGCCGCGGCGCCGACGGCGTCGATCGCCTGGCTGCAGGCTGCGGCATCGCGCGAGGCACGGAGGGCGCGCACGCGGTCCACCTGCTGTCGTTCGACGGTGGGGTCGATCTGGAAGACCTCGATCGGTGTGGCGTCTCCGCCGGTGAAGCGGTTCACGCCGACCACGACCGTGTCGGCGGCATCGATGGCCAGCTGCGCACGGTAGGCCGACTCCTGGATCTCGCGCTGGATGAAGCCGGTCTCGATGGCGCGCAGCGTGCCGCCGGCGGCGTCGATGCGGGCGATGAGCGCCGTGGCGTCGCGTTCGATGCGGTCGGTCAGCGCTTCGATGACGTAGGACCCGCCGACCGGGTCGACCGTGTTGGCCACACCGGTTTCGGCCGCAATGATCTGCTGCGTGCGGAGGGCGAGGCGCGCGGCGTCTTCCGTCGGCAGCCCCAGTGCTTCATCGAGCCCGTTGCAGTGGAGCGACTGCGTGCCGCCGAGGACGGCGGCCATCGCTTGCACGGCGACGCGCACGATGTTGTTGTTCGGCTGCTGCGCGGCAAGCGTGCTGCCGGCCGTCTGCGTGTGGAAGCGCAGTTGCTGCGCGCGCGGGTTGGTGGCGCCGAAGCGGTCGCGCATGATGGTGGCCCACAGCCGGCGGGCCGCACGGAACTTGGCGATCTCCTCGAGGAAGTTGTTGTGCGCGTTGAAGAAGAACGAGAGGCGCTGGCCGAAGTGGTTCACGTCGAGGCCGGCGTCGAGCGCAGCCTGCACGTAGGCGATGCCGTCGGCGAGGGTGAAGGCCACTTCCTGGACGGCCGTCGCGCCAGCCTCGCGGATGTGATAGCCGCTGATCGAGATGGTGTTCCAGTTCGGCAGGTCGCGTTCGCAGAAGGCGAAGATGTCGGTGATGATGCGTAGCGACGCCCGGGGCGGGTAGATGTAGGTGCCGCGCGAGACGTACTCCTTGAGCACGTCGTTCTGGATGGTGCCCGAGAGTTTGGACAGCGGTACCCCCTGGCGCCTGGCGACGGCGATGTAGAGCGACAGCAGGATGGCAGCGGTCGCGTTGATCGTCATCGACGTCGAGACCGTGCCGAGCGGGATGCCGTCGAAGAGCGCGGCCATGTCCTCGACCGAGTCGATGGCGACACCGACGCGTCCCACTTCGCCTTCGGCGAGGGGATGGTCGGAGTCGTAGCCCATCTGCGTGGGCAGGTCGAAGGCGACGCTGAGGCCCGACACGCCCTGACCGAGCAGGTAGCGGTAGCGGACGTTCGACTCGGCGGCGGTGCCGAAGCCGGCGTATTGCCGCATGGTCCAGAGCCGGCCCCGGTACATGGTCGGCTGGATGCCGCGCGTGAACGGGAATTCGCCGGGGAAGCTCTGATCGGGCATGCGCGGTCGGTCGATTGTAGCGCGAGCAACGATGCGCAGTGCCTGTCACTCCTTGACAGGCCTTACGGTTGTTCCTAGACTCGATTTCGAGCAGTCGGAGGATCAACGATGGACGAGCTCGTTAAGCGCCTGGCCCGTGAACTGGCCGATGCCATCTCCGCCGCTGTCGGCCGCAGTCCCGAGGTGGAGGGCTGCCGCCAGAAGGCGCGCGAGGCCGGCTACGAGATGAAGGTGACGCTCGAGGCCGTGGTCGGGTTTGCCGCCCGAGGTCAGCAGGCGTCGCAGGCGCTGACCCGCGTGTCGGCGCCGTCCAGGTCGGTCTCGGTTCGCCGTGGCTTCGAAGTCAGCGCGAACGACCGCCGGTTCCTCCGGTCGCTGCGCATCGCCGCCGACGAGACGACGGAGCCAGTCGAGTAGCGCGCCCCTGCCGATCGATACGAACCCGAGACGGACCGCACAAGTCCAACCGCTGCGCTCGCGCCGGTCCTTTTATGCGTGCCAGGCGCACAACCGGGGTTGTTGCGGAAAAGTCACGACGTTGTGGCTAACTGAGTATCACGCGTCGGCGACGTCTCGGAATAGCCATTGATTCGAAACCCGCTTCACGGAATAATTTGGCAGCGCACGGTGCGGACCACCGGTGCCATTCCTCAGGGCCGTGGGGCCGGTCCACGCAGGACTCGCATCTGGTGGACGAACTGATGGTGAAGGCGCTCGAGCAGCGCCTCCGCCGCTACGGCTGGTAACACGCACTTTGGCGGGTGTTCGCGGCGCGTGGGCGCCGTGAGCACCCGTCTTTCGCTTCCCTTCCGAAGACAGGCCGTTTCACATCATGGGTCACAAGACCGGACATTTCGCGATCATCGAGCAGTTCCTCGCTGACGGCATCACGCATATGTTCGGGAACCCTGGCACGGTCGAGCAGGGCTTCCTCGATGCGCTGCGGGCATACCCGCAGATGAAGTACATCCTGACGCTGCAGGAGTCGATCGCGGTGCTTGCCGCCGACGGCTACGCCCGTGCCACGCAGAAGGTGGCGCTGGTGCAGCTTCACAGTTCTCCCGGCATTGGCAACGGTGTCGGTGCGCTCTATCAGGCCAAGCGCGGGAATTCGCCGCTGGTCGTCATCGGTGGTGACGCCGGTATCAAGTACGCCGCGATGGACGCGCAGATGGCTGGCGATCTCGTCGGTATGATGCGGCCGGTCACGAAGTGGGCGACGGTGGTGCAGCACCCCTCGTCGCTGCTGCGGACCCTGCGCCGCGCCATCAAGATTGCGTCGACCCCGCCGATGGGCCCGGTCTACGTCTGTCTGCCGCAGGACATCCTCGATGCCGTGTCGGAAGAGACGGTGCGGCCGACCTCGATTCCCTCGACCCGCGTGGTTCCGGCGCCCTCCCTTGTGGAGCAGGCCGCGGCGATCATGGCGGCGGCCGAGCGGCCCATGATCTTCGTCGGCGACGGTGTCGCCTACTCCGGTGCACAGGACGAGCTGGCCCGCGTGGCCGAACTGCTCGGCGCCGAGGTCTGGGAAGCGGATGCCGGTGAAGTGAACATGAACCAACGTCATCCGCTGTATCAGGGGATGACCGGGCACATGTTCGGCGAGCACAGCTTGCCGATCCTCAAGAAGGGCGATGCCAACCTGGTGGTTGGCACCTACATCGTTCCTGAAGTGTTTCCGGAACTGGGCGACGTCTTCGCCGACGACGCCAAGGTCGTGCACATCGACCTCAACGCCTACGAAATCGCGAAGAACCACCCGGTCGACCTCGGCATGGTGGCCGATCCCAAGCTGACGCTGGCGCTGCTGGCCGAGGCGCTGGAGCGGCTGCTGCCGCAGGCGAAGAAGGACGCGGCGACGGCGCGCGTCGAGCAGGGCCGGGCCGAGAAGGCGGCGAAGGGTCGCGCCGACCTCGAGGCCGACCACGCCGTGCGCGATAGTCAGCCGGTGAAGATGACCCGGTTCATGGAGGAACTCACGGCGCAGCTGAAGGGCGAGGTCGTGGTGTTCGACGAAGCGCTCACCAACTCGCCGGCGGTGTCGCGCTACCTGTCGCCGTCGAAGACGGGTGAGTACTTCATGACGCGCGGCGGCTCGCTTGGCGTCGGGTTCCCCGGTGGCCTCGGCGTCAGCCTCGCGAATCCGGACAAGACCACGCTGGCGTTCAGCGGCGACGGCGGCTCGATGTTCACCATCCAGGCGCTGTGGACCGCCGCACGCCACCACATCGGCGCCAAGTTCATCGTCTGCAACAACGGGTCGTACCGGCTGCTGCAGTTGAACATCGACCAGTACTGGCGCGAGCAGGGCATCGAGAAGCACGACTATCCGCTCAGCTTCGACCTGTCGGAGCCACCCTTGAAGTTCGCGGAACTGGCGCGCGCCATGGGCGTGCCGTCGGTCCGCGTCGAGAAGCCCTGGGAGGTCGGTCCTGCCATCGCGCAGGCGCTAGCCACACCGGGGCCGTTCCTGATTGACCTGGTGCTCGAGGGTGACTCGCATCCCGAGCGGGTCGGCAATACCTGCGGCCAGTAGTTTCCCTGGGGAGAAGACACGACATGGACATCCGCATCATTAACGAGTTCGTCGCGGCGTGGTACCTCGCGCTCGACAACCACGCACCGACTGAAGAACTCGCATCGCTCGTCACCGACGACGTGCAGATGATTTTCCCGGAAGCGACGCTGCCTGGTGTCAGCGACTTCCTTGCGTGGTACTCGGGCGGCACCTACAAGAACGGCACCGTGGCGCCGGGCGTCATCAACATCTTCTTTGACGAGAACCACAACGTCGTGTCGGTCGAACGCACGGGCGGCACCGATGACGCGCCTGAGTTGACGGTCGTCGTGGCGTGGCAGGCCAGCTGGTTCGTGAAGCCGGCCACCAAGGCGAAGCGCACCTCGCTCGATGCCACCCAGACATGGACGGTCGTGAAGTCGAACAAGAACAAGTTCGGTATCGCCATCAGCAAGTACAACGCGGTTGCGGCACCGTTTGCCTATGCCCCCGGGTTCGCGCGCCTCTAACCTTCCAGCAGCGGAGCAGACACGATGGTCAAGGTCCCTGATACGAAGCTCGGTCGCATGTTCCAGCAGCACATCCAGTTCATTCTCGACAAGAACATCGATGCGCTGCTCGACCAGTACACCGACGACTGCCTGCTGATCAGCAGCTTCATGAAGACGCCGAACTACTACCGCGGCAAGGCCGAACTGCGCGAGCACATGAACGGCATCCTCGGCATCCAGGGGCTCGAGGACGAGATTGTCTTCTGGGCGGAGTCCGAGAACCCGGAAACGCTGATGATTACCGAGAAGATCACGATGAAGACCGCCGATGGTGAAGCGAAGATGCGGTTCGCCGACAGCTGGGTGCTGCGCGACGGCAAGATCGCGATTCACTTCGCCGGGATGGTCCAGCATCCCGACGGTTCCCTGGCCTAACCGCCGGAAGGCAGGACAACATCAATGG
>Ga0114966_10000929_pt1 | contig 27525 bp, 27 predicted proteins | sample M_130207_XF_Meta_FD_87029 | JGI IMG/M metagenome (GOLD analysis project Ga0114966, IMG submission 87029) | Freshwater microbial communities from Lake Montjoie, Canada to study carbon cycling - M_130207_XF_MetaG | ecosystem: Environmental > Aquatic > Freshwater > Lake | place: Lake Montjoie... | reverse complement strand
TTGAAGAATTTCTGGACTACCAATATTATAAAATACACTTCTATCAATTGTTAACCCAACTGCTTCACATCTTTTTTGTAAAACGTTATCCTCCATTCCCCAACCCCAGAAACACGGGAAACCATTAGTTTTCTCAAAATCAGCACCCTTCATTACAACTATACCTCCCAATGCGTACTTAAATCCGTAATAATGTTTTACAACACCGTGAGTTGTTTCATAATCAAAAATTTTAGTAAAAGGAATGGTATCAACATCATTAAATATGAAAGTAATATCCTTATAATGTTGAGGATATTTGTTTCTAACTGCTATAAAACCTATATCTTTAACTGCTCCTCTATTAAACGTTCTTGCGTCACATTGATGAGTAAAATAAATTTCATAATCTTCATCATTCTCTAGTATAAAACTCATGTATTTGCTAAAGAAGAATTTATGTTGGATTCTATTTCTATATGGAACTATGAAAACACGTCTTGGAATTTTAACTTCGGTTGTCATTTATAGTTTTGTTAAAGTTTTTATTTTTTTATTTATAACTATTTAATATAATTTAAAGATATAATTTTAAATTATATAAGAATGATGTCATATATCATATTATTTTCATATATAGCACTAATTTGTGCTTATGAACCATCTTGTACTTCTTGTAAGAATTTTATTCCTCATTTTAAAAATAATCATGACTTAGGATTATGTAAAATGTTTAAAAGTTCACCTTATCCTGATACTAATATACTTGTTTCTAATTTTGCTGTACATTGTAGAAATGATGAAAATTTATGTGGTAAATCAGGTCTTTTATATGATCCTGATTATGATATTATTAAACAACAATTTTATGATGATTACGAAGAGCTTAATAATAGATGTTGTGGTGAAGTTAATGAAAAATATGAAATTGATGAACTTGATAAAGAACTTTTTGAATTATTTCAAAAAATTAAAGAGCACAATACAAAAAGAATATATAAATCCACAAAAGATTTGTATAAGCTGTTTAAAAAAAAATAAATACAATTTAATACAAATGTTTCATATAATTTAATCCTTATATAAAATATTTATTTTGACATTTCTAAATTATATTTCTTTAATATTGCTACAGGAATTATGTTTTCATCCTTTGAAATTTTTTCTAATTTTTTATAACATTTGTTAATTGTTACCTCACTTGTTTCACTAACAATTTTAACATCCCTCTTGCTAACATTTAATTTACATATTTGTGAAACAAAGTAAACTACACCGGCAGCAATTGAAGGAGGCGTATTTTCAGGCATTACATCCATTTTTTCTATTTTCATAGAGATAAACTGACAAAGCTTTGTTAGCTCATTATTTATATTAAGCTTACTACAATATCTCTCAATAAATGCCTCTGGTTTTGTTTTTCCAAAATTTGTTTTATCTTTATTTACCATATCTTTCTCAAGATTATTTATAATTGCCAACGCATTCTTACATCCTTTTGTTGCGCTTGTTACATCTAAATGAAATATTGATGCGATTTCCTTAGCAGTTCTGGGATAGTTATTCACTCTACACGATATATAAATTGATGCTGCTAATATACCATCTCTATTATCACCTCTAAATGTCAATTCGTATTCCGAAATCTTTTTATGATATTTAATAGCGTCATCAATAATCATCTTTGGAATGCCAGCATGTTGAGCCATTGTGGTAATAATTTGAAATTCATCATACTGTGATTTCTCTTTATATGGCATTGATTGCCACTCGGTATATCGTCTTATCTTTCTCATTTCATACGACATTGGACCCATACATAAAACTTTACATCCAAATGAAGATTCTTGTAACAATGGATTTATTGGCATTCCACACCTTGTTGGATCTGAATTTTGATTGTCGTCAGCACCATAATATCTCCATTCAGCTGACTGGTCTACTAAATCTTTGTAAATAATTCCACATTTTAAATTAGTACATGTCAAAAACCCTTCATCTGAAAATGCTAAATTACTTGTACATCTTTCACAATTCTCTCTATTTCCTGAACCATAAATACACTCCAACGGAATTGTTTGCTTTTCTGGATTTTCTATTTCCGAATCGAATATATTCCATAGTTCAGTCTTATTTATATTATTATTTTTTCGTTTTTGACTCTTGTCTTTGCTCATCATATTATATTATCTTTCATTAGATAAAATATTTTTAATTCAATTTTATTTATATTATTTTTCAATTATTTTTTTAAGATACTATAATATATGGGAAATATTACTTCTACTAATTCAAATAAGTCTGCCGAAACTGAATTTAAAAACTTTTATGATGTCATAGACTATATTGCTACATATTATATTCTTACAATGGATTTCAAGAGTTTAAGCAAACTTTCTGAAAAAGCTTATTGTGATAAATTGGTTGTTCTAACTTCTGAAATAATTGAAAGGTATTTTAATGATATGGAAATCACATACCTTGCACAAAGAATTAAAAATGGAGTTGAAGTTAACGACCTTAATAAAGAAAAGGTTATTTTTATTAATAAAGATAATCTTGAAGGTTTAGATATTTCTAATGATGCTCAAAAAAGTATTAAAAAGAAGCGTGTATGTATAGGTATTGCTAAATTTTATGTAAAAGTCGCACATATATTTGCTGCTATTGTTATGACAATTAATCCTGTTTACACATATAAAGATGCTACTGGACAAACTGTTAAAACCGGATTGTTAGAAAAGGACAAAATTCCTAAAAATGTTAATAGAAAGTTATATAAATTAAATATTTGCGATAACAGAATTAGAGCACTTAAAAAAGGTGAGATCATTGATGATATCACTGGAAATGTTACTCTTCAGCCTAAAGTTTGTGATATGAATGTTAACAAAAATGGACTTGATAAAACACTTGCTGATGAACCAGGTATTACTGAGCTTATGAGACTTTATCTTGATGATAATTATGATTATTCTAATGGTAATTTTACAGGAATGACTGATTCAACTAAATCACAATTCATGAAAGATTTAAAACTTTTTTATACTGCTTTTACTGGTAATGAAACTATGCCTCCAGAAATTACTAAATTTAGTGATATTAAATTAAGAAATTATAACAAAAAAACTGGTTGTCAAGGTACAACTCCTGTACTTAAAAATAAATATACACTAAGTAAAAAGGATCAATTATTTGTTGATTATGCTGAAAATACTAAAAAAATGATTCAAACTGCTGCTGATAATCAATCTAAATTATTATCTGTTATTAATGAATTATTTACATATGTTATTGATCCTTATTCAGGAAAAAAGGTCATAAGAATTAATCCAAAATTAAATGATGAATTATTACAAAAAGCGGTTGAAAAAACTAGACGTTTTATTGTTGATTTATATATTAAATGTGAAACTGATTATGTAACTGGTGTTAAATTATATGAAGCAATAGTTGAGTCAAAAATATTAGAAACTACACAAAAACAAATAGACAATCTTAAAACTGAAGCTAAAAAAATTATAACTGAAACTAAAAAGGCAACCGCGCCTGTTGTTCAAAAACCTGCTGTTATTGTTGCCGGACCATCAGTTTCATCTTCTATAATTCAATCCACTTCAAGTGTTCCATCTACTCCAAGTGTACCATCTACTCCAAGTGTACCATCTACTCCAAGTGTTCTATCTACTCCAAGTGTTCCGTCTGTATCGAATGTATCATCTACTCCAATTGTATCATCTACTCCAAGTGTTCCAGATACATTAACAAATTCAATGGTATCTCCAGCATCTACTATTCCATCTACTATGCCACCACCTCCATCTATTACAGGAGAAACACAATTGGCAACAAGTAGTTTAACTTCTACTGCGTAATTTAGAAATAATTAAATAAATAAAATAAAATATTTATTTAGTATATAAAATGGTTCAAACTCGTAGTATGAGACGCACTAAAAAGCAAATTTACCGTGCTCGTGTAAAATCTTCCGTTTGCCGAAAATTATCTAAGGACAAATGTAGAAAGAAGAATGGTTGTAAGTCAACTAAGAAAGGACGCAGACGTTCTTATTGCCGCAGCATGAAAAACCGCAGTGCTTAAATTATTTAATACTTAATAAAGATATAAAATTATATAAAATAATTAAATATTATATTATTTTATATGATTAGTAATAATATAAAAAAAATGAGGGAAACAAAAAATAAAACAAGAAAAATAAAAGATAAAACATCTACATCATTATATTTAACACCTGAACAACGAGCAATTGTATGTAAAAATTCAGCAAATACATATACTACTTTTGAAGATAAGGTTGAAGAATTATTCAAAAAACAAAAGGTTGATGTTGTATCTACAAGTTTTAATTTAGAGAAACAAATCGTTTCTGAACTAAAACAAGCTGTAAATCCAAAAGGTGTTAAACCAAATGAAGATTTTTATTCATATATTAATGATAGATGGATTACAGATTATGAATTAACAGAACAACAACAATATATTGTTCAAATAGATGATTTTAGAATTGTTCAAGATAAAGTTTATAGAGAACTTATACAAATAATTGAAGATTTTATATCTAATCCTAAAACAAAAGGTTCTAAAAAAGCAATATGTATTAAAAAAGCATATAATTCATTTAAAGGATATAATACAGATGAACAGACTAAATGTTTATCAAAAACTGTAGTTGAATTTGTAGATGAAATAAGAAAGGATAAAGATAATGTATGGAAAAGATTAGGAATTATGAATAAAAATGAAATCATATCTAGTGGATGTCCTTTTGTTTGGTCCATTAATCCAGATGATAAAAACCCCAACATATACAAATGTTATTTAGAACCTCCTCAACTATCAATAATTGACATTGATGTATATTTTGATGACAGTAGTGATAATGAAGAAACAAAAAGATATAAGAATAATTATAGGAAAAAATTTTTTACATATTTAAATAACTTGTTTACAATTGTTTTTGGAGAGAACCATGGATTTAATATTAAAGATGTATTTGATACAGAATTTGAAATATTAAATGCTATGGCATGTGATTTAATTAAAGAAACAGATGAAGATGATTATAATTTAATATCAAAGGATGAAGCTTTAAAAAATTTTGGATTTAATTGGGAAGAATTCTGTAAAGCACTTGGATTTAAAAAAATACCTGAAAATTTTGTAACATCTAATGTAAATTATTTATTATGTGGAACTAAATTATTACTTGAAAAATGGGACAGTGAACAATGGAGAACATATTGGATTTACTTATATATACGTCAACAATCTAGATGGAATAAAGAAGGAGCTGAAAATTTTTATCAATTTGAAGGAATTTTTGTTAGAGGTCAGGCGCGCATAGTTGATGATAATATTAGACCTGTTTTCCCAATGGGATTTTTATTTAACACATTTTTATCAAACGAGTATATTTCAAAATATAATAACCCTCAAGCAATTAATTATGTTAAAACAATGGCAGAAGATTTAAAAACTGTATTTATTAGAATAATTAAAAGAAATGATTGGATGCAGCCAAAAACTAAAGCTAAGGCTTTGGAAAAATTACAAAATTTTAAATTAACTGTAGGTTCACCTGAGATTTTGAGACAAGATCCTTTACTTGATTATAAAGAAGATGACCCGTGGGGTAATTTAATGAAAATGTGTCAATGGCGACACGCTAAAGCGGTTGAATTAGTTGGTAAAAAAATTACAGATATTCCTGTAATTGATTGGACACAAATTCCTCCAAAGTTCATAGGAACTCAAGCTTATGTAGTAAATGCCGCGTATACTCCAACTGAAAATGGCATCTATATACCTTTAGGATATATACAAAAACCTTTTGTTGATTTAGATGAAAGAGGTTTAGAATATAATTTATCGCGTATTGGTTTTACTATAGCACATGAAATGTCACATGCTTTAGACGATTGGGGAAGTAAATATGACGAATTTGGAAGATTAAACAATTGGTGGACAGAAAAGGATGTAAAAGAATTTAAGAAAATTCAAGAGGATGTTATTAATCAATACGAAGTTTTTGCGGGATATGACAATATAGTATTTGACGCTGAACCAAGTATAGGAGAAGATTTAGCAGATATTTCTGGATTAGCTATTTGTCAAGAATATTTAAGAGATTTTCAGCTTAAGAATGAAGACATTTTACCAATTCAATCTTTATCATATGAAGCCTTTTTTATATTCTTTGCTGTTCAATCCAGACAAAAAATTTCTAAGAAGGCTATTCTAGCTCAATTAAAAACTAATCCACATCCTTTAGATAAATATCGTTGTAATGTTCCTTTATCCAGAACTGATGTATTTAGGGCAATTTATAATGTTAAAAAGGGAAATAAAATGTGGTGGCATTCAACAAATAGTGTTTGGGGAAAATAATTGATTTATTTTAGAAAAATTAAAAAAAATAATTTAGGCGTTCATAATTTTTTTTTGTAAGTTATATATATAAATGGCAAGAACTCATCGTCGTCGCTCAATGTCTAGATCTAGATCCGCAGCTCGTGGTCGCTCCCGTGCTGCTCAAAGAACTGCTTCCCGTCAAGCATCCGCTGCCGCATCCCGTGCTGCTTCTGCTGCTCGTTCCGCTTCCGCTGCCGCATCCCGCGCTGCATCTGCTTCCCGTAGTGCCTCTGCTTCTCGCAGTGCCGCTGCTGGTCGTATGGCCTCCATGGCTGCTTCCCGTGCTGCTGCTGCCGGTCGTGCTGCCGCCGCTGCTGCTTCCCGTGCTGCCTCTGCTTCCCGTAGTGCCTCCGCTTCTCGTTCTTAAATTATAGAACGTTGAAAGGTAGTTTTTATTTAAATATTTAATAATAGTCATTAAATATTTAATGTTTTTAATATATATATATGGCTACAAGACGTAATAAAATTACAAAAAGAAATAGAACTAGACGAATGAGAGGAGGTAAGAAATCAAAAACTGGTAAAAAATGGGTTACTGCGATTGATGCTGCTTCATCTACTCTAGAAAAAACTGGTTCTATTACTGCGGCTAAAAAAAGTTTAAAGAAACAAGCGTTGTTTAACGCCCGTAAATTATTCGGTTCTGTTGGTGTATAAATATAAGTATAAATAATTTAAAGTTATAGCAATTATTGATTATAACTTTAAAATGATGAACTTATTTGAATCTGCTATATGTATATTTTTTGTATTAACAATGTTTCCATCTTTTCACATATTTTGTTTAAATTCAATTGACAATGTCGTAACATATTTTTTCACATGGCTGAAAAATGGTTAAATATTATTTTTCAACAATTACTTCTCTTGAGATTTTTTGTATTATTTTTTCTTCTTTTTCATAATCATTATCGCCTGGTCCTCCCATTGATTCAACAATAATTTTATTATATTGATCTGAAAATTTTGAATTATATTTATTATAGTCAGGATGAAGTTCTTTAAATTTTGGTATTAAATTTTGATTCTTACAAGTAACTCTTCTAACAGCTTTATGTAATTTCTTTTTCTCTTCATCTTTTTCCCACTTATTTTCATCTTTTATATATATTGTTTCTCTCTTCTTATCTGTACAATGAACTGGTCTTTGAGTAACATCCATTTCTTTAAGGTTCTTAACAATGATACTAGAAATACCTTCAACATAACCCAATTCTCCAACCTTTTCTAAATCAGAAAGTTGTAACTTAATTGAATCGACAAAATCCATAATATTCATAGCATCTTTACATGTTTCGTTAAGAAAAAAGTTTAAATTAAATGCTTTATTATGTGAATTCGTATGAGTAGTATTATTAGTAGTATTATGTGTTCCATTTTCAATAACCTTAATAATCATATTTTGTTGTTCTAACATTAAAGTTTTCATTTCTTTATTTTCATTAATTAACATCATAATTAATTCTTTATCTGTTATTTCATTTTTTTCAATTGTGTGTTCAGCTTTATCTTCAAAAGTATTACATTTTTGTTTGTGTTTCCATAATCCAGCATGTGTTTGATATATTTTACTACATTTTTCACAACAAAAATTTTTGCTTAATTTTTGCTTAATATTACTTCCATTTATTTCCATTAGATGTTTTGATGACAATAAATGATTCTCAATATTACTTTTTCTGTCGGTAACGTAGTTACATTTTTCACAACAATAATTTTTGCTTAATTTTTGCTTAATATTACTTCCAAATACTTCCATATATTGGAAGTATAAATTAAGTTTAAGTCTTTAATGAAAAAAATAATAAAATTTTATGATCACAATTTAATAATTATTTTTTTGGTAACCAGATGCTAATTTTCAATTATGGTCTCACAATTATATTTTTCCATAAAATATCCAAGGATTTCAAAAATGGACAAAAATAAATGTCCAAAATCAAAATTCATAAAAACTTTCCCAACACTTTTTTTGCATTTTTATATAATAAATTGAAATTCCTACTTAAAGAAATCTATCCTCAATTTTGTTTAAAAGTTCGTCATCATAAATCAAATTACCTGACGGTTTATAAGACTTAATTGGTGTGTATTCTTTCTTTGGTTTATCTTTTTGATCCATATTTTGACCTCTCAATATATAATCATTTGGATTTGAAGGTTCTATTGCCTTTACATCATTATCATCATTTTCTTCTACTTTTTTACCATATTCATTAAGAGTTATACCAGTTTTCTTTTTTATTTCTGTTCTAACATATGAAGGTACCCAATGATTCCATGATATAAAAAGCAAATTAGGATGTATATATCTTACGTTAAAACCATTTGTTTGTAGTTTACTAATTAAATATGCTATACATCCTGCTTGATCATATCTTGGTACGCCAATTATTGTTTCTGGAACCAAAAACCAACATGCTTGTTCGTCTACCTTTTGTCGCGATACTGTTTTAATTTTGACATGAATTCTATTTAAAATCTTATTAAATAAATCTAATTTATTCAAGTCTTGTTTGCGTTTTTTTTCATATAATTCGTCTATATTGACTTTTTCTGAGAAGTCTTCGATATTTTCCAACGTAAATATATTTGCCATTTAAATACATTTAAGAAAAAAAAATAAAAATTTAATCTATATTATTTAATTTTCATTAATAATAATAATAGCATAAAGATAATTTAAATCTTAAAATAATGACAATTAAACACTTGGTTATTTCTGGTGGAGGTCCAATAATGATACAAATTCTTGGTGCCATTCAGCATCTTGAAAAAAAACAAATAGTTGATATGAAAGATATTGAATCAATTTATGGAACATCCGCTGGAGCAATTGTAGGTGTATTAATTTGCCTTAAATTTGATTGGGAAACCATAAATGATTATATTATTAAACGTCCTTGGCAGGATGTATTTCCTATTAAAGTACAAAATATTTTTGATGCCTACACCAAGAAGGGGATTTTTGACATAAAAACAATTGAAAAATGTTTTAAACCTCTACTTGATGCTAAAGATATTCCAATGGATATAAATTTAGAAGATTTTCATAAATTATCTAATATAGAATTACATCTATATTCGTTTGAAATTAATGAATACAAAGTACATGATATTTCTCATTTGACACATCCAACATTGTCTCTTATGACGGCTATACAAATGACATGTGGATTACCTATACTAGTTACACCAGTATGCGTTGATAATAAATGTTATATTGATGGAGGAATGGCATGTAATTATCCATTAAATTATTGTATTGAATCAGGTAAAAAACCTGATGAAATACTAGGGTTTAAAAACAAATATAGTGATGAAAAAGAAAATGTAAATTCTGATTCTACAATGTTGGATTTTTTATTAAGTTTTTTATTCAAAGCTGTATTTAGTGTTAATACTGATCATAATCAACAACAAATTGAAAATGAAGTAATTTGTGACGCGCATTATTTAAGTTTTGATATATTAAAAAACACATTAAGTAATGTAGAAGTTAGGCGCAATTTATTCAAAAATGGCACAGAAACTGCTGCTAAATTTATAGAACAGTGTTTAAAAATTGAGTAAGCGTTTCTTTTGAAGGTTTTGCGTCATATTCAATAACTTGTCCATCCTTTAATAATTTTATGGTAGGATAACCTTCAACATTATATTGATTCATCATCTTGTCAACTTCAGCAGTTTCTTCAGAACAATTTACCTCTGTAAATACAACTTTGTATCCATTAATTGTTTTATTTTCATATTCAGCTTTTAAGTCATTCCATATTGGTTTAGCTGTTTTACAATGAGGACACCAATCAGCATAAAAAAATAGAAGTTCGGCTGTACTACCATTTCCACCCTCTGGTACATGTTCACTATTTGGTTGATATTTTGCTTTCATTTGAGGTACCATGTAATAAAAATAATAAAAAGCAGCAATAATACCAAATAATACAACAGCAGCAATAATAATTAATGTTGTGCTATTTAAATTACTTCCAGCACTTTTAATTCTTGAAAAAATACTAGTTGAGTCTTCACCTATTGGTAAACTTTGATTAAAGTTAATATATTTTGCAGTAGCCATTTATATATATTCCAGAAGAAATTAACATTCTGTTTTAACGAATACAATATAAAGATATTAAATTAATATATTTATATGTTATTTAGAACTAATACAGGTGAGCTAATTGAAATAAAAAGGTATAATTATCCAAATGATAAACTATATTATAAAAAAATCATGGAAATTAAACAACCTTTTTCTAAAGCATTTCTCTCTTCAACTAAATTAGAAAAAACTTTTGATAACAAAAATAACTAACAAACCTATGAATATAGTGAATACATAACTACATATTATATTTAAATTTAGTTGTGACTTAAGTTTTTCAGAATTTATCACTGAACTAGCCTCTCTTAATTGATTGGTTTGTTTATTGTTTAAATAAATCGTATAAACCAAAATAATTAATGTTACAATTTTCATTAACAAAGATGTCGTAAAGAAATTGCTTAATGGACTAACTATAAAAAGAACTATAAGAAATATTGAAGTAGCTGAGCATAAGCAAACTTTTTTTGTTTCATCTGTGAAAATCATCAAGTTAAATGGGGTATTTGAATCCATATAATTTTTATATATATTTTATTTTTTATATTTAAATAATATATAATGACACAAACTCGTAAAAATAGAAATACACATAATAAAACTAAAAAACATGTATTTACAAAAAAAGATTATGAATCTGGTGACGGTATGATGACCAAAATTTGGGGGCCTGCTATGTGGCATTATCTTCACACAATGAGTTTCAATTATCCGGTTGAACCAACACCAGAAAATAAGAAAAATTATAGAAACTTTGTTTTAAACTTAAGAAATGTGTTACCATGTAAGTATTGTAGGATTAATTTAACAAATAATCTAAAAAAGAAACCATTACAAATGTGTCATATGAAAAGTAGAGAAACATTCTCACGTTATATTTATGAACTTCATGAAACTGTTAATAGAATGTTGAATAAAAAATCACATTTAACATATTGCGATGTTAGAGATAGATACGAAAACTTTAGGTCAAGATGTAGTGAAGAAAAACCTAAGGTTTTTACATTTAAAAAAACTACAACAAGAAAGAAGAAAGAAAAGGGTTGTACAGAACCATTATATGGTAAAAAAGCTAAATGTGTTATTAATATTGTACCTCAAGAAGATAAATCTGCTACATTTCAAATAAATAAAGAATGTATAAAGAGACGAGAATAAATCTATATTTTAGGTTATATACATTATAATTAAATATTTTATAATTATAATATATGTTAGGAAAATTAAAAATAGGAAGAGAAAAAGTAGAAAAAGTATCAGATGTAAAAGCAGTATCAGATACAAAAGAAGTAGAAGCTGTAGCAGATACAAAAGAAGTACAAGACGTAGCAGATACAAAAGCCGTAGCAGATACAAAAGCCGTAGCAGATACAAAAGCCGTAGCAGATACAAAAGCCGTAGCAGATACAAAAGAAGGATCAGAAACAGGAGTATTATTTGAACGAGAGGGATTTAAAAGAACTGGAACAGAACTATCTTCAATATCAATTCCAGAATTTATAATAGGAGAACCTTATCCGTACTTTTATCATACATGGAATAAAATGTTATTATGTAATTTAAATGATGTTTCTGAAACATTTCATATAAATAATTCAAATGACATGGACTTTAATATTTATATATTTAATAATGATTTGAAAGATGTTAACTCTAATTGTAGTAATTTTGAAACTCAACACCATAAATATGGAAATAGTCTTCAAAATTATTATACAATAGTAAACCAAACAACTGGAAGTGTAGAACCTAATTGGAAAGAGATGGAGAGAATAGATATAACAAGTATAACTCCAATTTATCTTCAAAAATGTGAAAATATAATGACAACACTTCTTTTTATGCCTTTAGATCAATGTCATGATTTCAGAGGTGGCAGAACCGCAGGATCATCATCATGGGTTACTGAAATATCAAAAGGTGTATTAAAAAAAGATGTTAATGTAGAACAATTAACTGAAGGAATTACAGAAAATATTTATTCAAATGATTTCATTAATACATTAGTTAAAACAAGTTTTTCAGGAAAACAAGGAATAGTTGGGATTATGGTAATCGGTGATGATAGTTTTCAGTTACTTAGTAACTCTGCTGAATACAAAAATGGTGACAATTTAGATATTCAAAAAATAATGGATAGCTTTGGTCAATTTATAACAATTGGAAGTGATATAACTATGAATTGCGACCCAAGAGGTAACAGACTTAAACTACCTATTGAAGGAAAAGATGCACAAGTAATATTCTTAGGTTTTACTTCAGATGGATGGGACAAAGGTATGCATGATGTATGGAGCATGAATGAGAGAAAACACGTATATTCAATTAAAATAGATAGAATTAAACAAGCGGCGGCAGGTGAAGCAGAAGTTATTTATTCAGGAGATAAAGTTACTATTATTGAAAATATTGTTCCTTGTTATGAAATGCTTTATAAAAGTAAAGAAGAAGGTAATCCAAATGCTTTTATAAATAACTTTGAAATAGATGGTAAAAAGATTAAAAAAGACAATTTCAATGATTTTTTCTCTCAAGAAGTTTTTGAAAAATTATATACAGATTTTCTTGCTGAACTTTATAGAACAAAACAAGAAATATCGGTAGAAGTAGAAGAAGAAGAAGGCAAAGAAGAACATGGTGGTGCGTTGATTGGTGGAGCAATTGATGAAACAAGTATTATCAGAGGAGCAACATATAAATTTTATGGTGTTAGAGCTCCAGATTCAAAAGCTTCAGAAAAATTAACTACAGATAATAGAGTTAGACATCTTATATTTGAAAATATATTTATTGAAATACTAAAAAAATTATCAAAAAATATATCACCTCAAATTCATCCAGATTTTAAATATTCTGATGTTACAAATATACTTTGTAATGGAACTGAAGAGAATTTAAACGAGAGAATTCAGAAGGTTAATGCTTTATATGAAACTATAAAAGAGCAAATATATTCAGAATATCCAAAGGTTTATAATAAAGGTGCTTACAATCATCTAAAGGATAAAATGGATATTGGTTGTGATATTTCAAACGCTGATAGATATATTATAAAACAATTTGGAACAGTTAATGATATGAATATTGCGCCTGTTATTGAAAGAGTTATGGATAGTTTAAACTGTTCTGATAATTGTAATATAGTTAATATTGAACGTACTGTTGACGAAGAAGAAATGAAAGAAGAAGTGAGAGAAGAAGTGGAAGAAGAAGTGAGAGAAGAAAGTTCGCAAGGAAGCACAACTGCTGCTTCTGAGAGTGGTTCTGATACAAGCGAAGCACCAATTGCTAAACCAAAATCAAAAAAAATAATACCTTGTCAAATTGCTATTGAAGAAAATCTTGAATATGATTTAAATAATAAGTATCCTTTTAAATTTCAAGTAGTATCTGGTGTTTTAGATAGTTCATTACAGGGCGGTGAAAACATGCCAGAATATTTTCCTCCTGAAATGGATATTTTTATGACAATATTTGATAATCAAGGTAATTTACAAGGTGCTATTGTTAGAATAACATTTTTAAAAGATATTTTAAAGAATGCAACAAATACAAAAAATAACGCAAGAGTTTTCTCTCATTTTGTTTACGTTGGTTTTGATGAAATAAATTTAGAATGTGAAGCTAAACTAGGTGAAAATTGGAAAATGAATACTGATCAATATCCATTTGCTCTTAAACAGTTAATAAATTATACTGTTACTAACACATCATTTTTACCAAGTCTATCGCAAAATTTAATTAGTAATTTTGAATTAAGATTAAAGGATGATACATTTAAAAGATGGTATTTTTATTTTTCAGATTCAGCAGGACCTTCAGTTTCGGAAGGCATTAATGATGTTGTTAAAAAGATATTTTCAGGTTCTATTGGAATAATACGCGATGATAATGTAGATGTAAGTGAATCAATTGTTAAAGTTGCGCAAAAATTATATATGAATTCGCCAAAATTGATAGAAATATTTACAAGAGAAGCAGGAGTTGATATTAGAAGTCATGCTTTTGAGAGTATATTTTTATTAAGAATTAAATATATTGGCGACAAAAGTAGATGTACCGATTCCTTATTTTTAAATAGAAATAAATATGCCGAATGTATGCAAATTACTGGAGATGAAAACGCATACTTTACCGCATTAGTAAATGGTGCGTCGACAATTTTTTCTCCACCCTCAAAATTTGCGATGTATTTTGCTCCATATTTTACTTATGGTAATGTTGAAAATGAAGGTAAATTTTTAATGAATTTGCCTATTTATAAGGAAACATTATTAAAAGGTGAAAGTCCAACAGAATTTAAAATAAGTTCAAGTTCTAGCAGAAAGAAAACAATTAATACAGATGATCTTATACCATTTGAATCCTCATTGATAATAGGAAGAGGTTGTACAATGCCAAGTGGTGTTGATGTAAGAAATAAAGCAAATCAAATTATTAGATTTATTGATACTAAGGTCAACGTTACTTATACTGATGCTCAATTTAAAATTAAAAGAATAGAAGAAGTTTCGCAATTAGAAGAACCATCTAAAAAAACAAAACAAAAAGATATAAAAACAGCATTAGATGTGTATGTTAATGATTACAATAAATTAAAAGAATTATATGATGAATTAAAGGAAACTGTTTATAGAATTTTTATTAAACAAATTGAGAGAAATGAAAATGAATTAACATATTCTTATTATAATAAAATAATTGAACAACTGAGAAATATATTTGATGATAATGATTTTATTATTGAACCTGTTGTTATATCAGAAGAAGACTTTGTGAGAATTAAACAAGAAATAATAGAATTTATTGAAAAAGCTTTACAATCGATGAAAAGAATGTATTCTGAAAATTATAGCAAGGAAAGTGCACCTCAAATGTTAGACATTAATGGAGAGCCTGTTATTGACAAAAAAGGTAATGTTACATTAACACAAGGTGCTAATGACGAATTAAAGAAAAATATACCAGTTTATGAAAGATTTTTGGCTTCACTTAAGCAAACAGAAGACGTCGAAGAATTTTATGGTGTACTAAAAGAGTTAAATGATTTTTATACAAAAAATATAGCAATTTTAAAAGGTGCTCCACAAAAGGTAATTTTTTGGAATAGTGACATAAATGAAAAAATAAACTTCATCTTCTCTCTATCTGATATTGTAAATCATATTTTACCAAATATTAAAACAGCAAAAACCAAATATGCTTTACAGACAAATAAGTATGCTAATTTTATACCTGTTATTAGTAGAATATTAGAACAATTACCTGATTTTTCAAGAAAGAAAAGTCCAGCATCTGCCCCTGCTGTTTTACAGACAACAGCAGCTAAGAAAGAAACCACAGCAGCTAAGAAAAAAACAGCAAAATCAGCACCTGCTGATATGGGACTAAAGGCAGAAGATCGTGAAGTTGGAGAAGTTCCTAATTTTAAAATGCCAAGTGAAGTTGCAGCACCAAGTTCAAGTGTTATAAATGCTAAATCAAAAGTTGGTAGACAACCATTGACTGATACTTCTTTAGGAGGTGGTCCGGGTGAAGAAAGTTATAGAAAAAATCAAATTCATATTTTAAAATGTTTTTCCGATTTAATTAAAACAAATAACTCTGAATATGAAGGATTAATAACTCCAGATAAATTGAATTTTAATTATGAAAATATAAAGAGTATTGATAATTATATTGTTTCAATATTTATGTTACAAGCATATTATTCATTTAATAGTTTTCAACCAAAGCTCCAATCATTACAAGATATAACAGACGAAATCGCAACATTAAATGAAGATACATCTACATTACAAGATGCTATTAATATTAGAAACTACTATTCTCAAATAATTGATACATTTATAACTATTGAATATATACAAGAGGATTCTATAGATTTTATTCTAACTGCATTTGAGTATAATATAATTGAAGGCGATACTGTTATATATAAAACGAAAAAAATGTGTGATATCAGCTTTTATTTAATAACATTTATATTAAGTAACTTAAAGCTAATTAGTTCAGGTCAAGATAAATTTGTAGATAATATTGATAACATAAATTACCAAATAATATCAGAAATTCATGGTTTAATTGGACATATAGACATAAATATGATGAATGGTTATTATGAACTAAGCCAATTTAGTGAAGAAATAGATACATTGGAAGATTTTACTCAAGAAGAAAAAACAAATCTTTTAAATCAAATTTCAACTGCCAAATCATATGAGTATTTATGTTTATTTTTGATTAAATATTGTAATAATCTTCTTATGAAAATTACAAATAATGAATTAAACTATTCCACAAATGGATTAATTTATAATTATGAAACTATAAAAGATAAAATTGGAAAAGAATTGGCAGATAAATTTGAGAGTGTTAAAATTAATATTGGAGATAGCAATAAAGTAGAAGCAAAGTTATTTAATTTCAATGAAAGTGGAAATCTTAAAAATGATTTGGAGACAATAAATAATATATTATTAGAATTATCAAGCGATCCTAAAATTTATACAATTGAATTAAAAGACACTGGTAAAGGTTTACAAAAACAATTTGATTTTAAGAAGAACACTAGACCCTCTGATATGTCAAAGTACTACAAAATGCCAAACTACAGAGTCAGACCAATATATAGGGACACATCAATATTGTCAGCTGGTACAATTAAAAATAAAAAGGCTAAAAAAAATAAAAAAACAATAAATAAAAGAATACAAAATACAAAAAAAACAATTAAAAAGAGAGAAAATAAAATTAAAAGAAATACAAAAAGGCGTTAGAGTTTTACTTAAATTATTTAAATAATTATTAAATAAATAATTTAATTTACATTCCAAATGAAGAAAAGTCATTTAAAACAGGTGCTGGTAAATAATCGCTTCCAATGGCATTATAATTGGGAACCTTTTTACATTCAAATGAAGGTTCTGGGCATCTAGCGCATGCTGGGCATGGAGGGCACTTTTCTTGTCTTGGACAAGCAGCACCAACTGGACAAACAGGGCAAACGGGTGGAACAATTTCTGATTTTAAGATATACAAATCTTCTTGACCAGCAGGTATTTGATTTCTAGAAATACCTTGAGGCATTGTACTATAATATTGATCACCATATCCACCACTGGTTGTTCCGGCAACTGCGTTACCATTAGGTCCTTCGGCGTAATAAGCAGTATTACCTTGAGGTCCAGTTACAGAACCAGCACTTCCTCCATAAGGTCCTGTTGTAGAACTAGCACTTCCTCCATTAGGTCCTTGATATGCTAAACTATAACCACTAGGTTGAATGGGATATCCAGTACTTCCATAGTACTGAGTAGAACTTGTGTTATCAGGATTATAAGTAGAAGTTCCTGATTGAGTATATGTATAAGAACCCGAAGATGTTTGAACGTTTATAGCTTGTTGTCCGTTATCTCCATTAACTACGGTAGCAGTGGCACCATTAGGACCATAAAATGTTGTAGCAGTTCCATTATTACCATAATAATTAGTATAACTCTCTTTACTACTTGTAGAAGATGATTGTTGAGATGAAAACGTCATAGGTTGTTGTCCATTTGCTAATGTAACTTGTAAACTTTGTTGTCCATTACTGTCTGTATTTACAACAACAGAACCACCATTAGGACCATAAAATGAAGTTCCATTTGCTAATTGAGTTGATGAACCGTTATAATGATTATAATTATCATAATTTACGTTAGAACTAGTAGATGATCCATCCGTATTTTTAGCATTGTTAGTATTGTTTTTGTTATTATTATCAGTTTGTTGATTAGTAAATGTTCCAGAAAAATTACTTGTAAAACCTTCACTACCACAATTACCTCCTAAAAAGGAACATAAAACAAGCCCTAATAATAAAATCAAGAAAAGAAATAATGCTTCAGTATTCATTGTATAATTTATATAGTGAAAAAAGTTTATAACTATATATAATTATATTTAATACATTAAAAAATTGAATTGAATTAATGAAATTTTAATATAATTATAAATTAAAATGAAGACTGACTACGAGTGCGCAGAAATTGTTGATGATTCTGAATCTGATGAAGAATATATTATTATGCCAAAAACAAAGAAGTTAAAAACAATTAAACCAAAAATTCCTCAACCAGTATTAAAGAAGTGTTATAATGAAAATGATAAAGTATATGAAGTTGGTGTTGATGAAGTTGGAAGAGGACCAATGTTTGGAAGAGTTTATACAGCAGCAGTAATTTTACCTAAAGATGATAGTTTTGATTGTTCGATGGTTAAAGATAGTAAAAAATTTCATTCAAAAAAGAAGATTGAAGAAGCATCGCAATATGTAAAGGATCATGCTTTAGCTTGGTATATAAGCTTTGAAGATGAAAAGAAAATTGATGAAATAAATATTTTACAAGCTACACAATTATCAATGCACACTTCAATTTTAGAGATTAGAAAACAGTTAAACAAAAAATTAAAGGAAAAAGAACAACAAGAAGGGAAAGATTATTCTTATAGTTTATTAATTGATGGCAATTACTTTAATCCTGTTACTTATTTAGATAAAACTACTAATAAAATTCAGTCGATACCTCATGTAACTGTTGAAGGTGGTGATAATAAGTATGCTTCTATTGCGGCGGCCTCTATATTAGCTAAAGTGGAAAGGGATAGATACATCGACGAATTATGCGAACAAAATCCAACATTATCAGAACATTATGGTATTGATTCTAATAAAGGTTATGGAGCAAAAAGACATATGGATGGAATAAAAGAACATGGTATTACGATTTGGCATAGAAGAAGCTTTGGAATTTGTAAAAATTATGTTTAATTATATTATTTAAATAGTATAAATAATTATTAATATTACTTATTATTATGAACAAATTAGAAGAAAATAATAAAAGACAAGAATTTCCTTTATATAAATTTTGCGCATTAGCCCCTCAAATGAATAAAGATAATGAATATTACATAATTAGAAAAAATGATAATTTAGTATATAATCTTGGTAAAATTGTTAATTATGATGTAATATCCGAAATTGAACGCATTTGTTCACATGATGGTCCTATTTATAAAGTTTTTTATTATGTTGTAGAATTTGAAAATTGTAATAAAATAGATGATTTAGAATTAGTTAATAGATTTAAAAAACTAGACCCTAATGGTATTATTTATATAACATATAATTATTCTAATATATTCATAGTTTAAAATTATAAAATAAAATTGAAAGGTAAAATTATTTTTTTGAATTATATTAATACTTTAAAAATAAAAAGCTTAAACTTTAACATTTAATTAATATAATGCGCGTTTTAGTTTTCGATACAGAAACAACAGGTCTTCCCAAATCAAAAATTATGAATCCAGATACATTAAACTTATGGCCTCATATTGTTCAATTTAGCTATGTAATTTATGATACAGAATTGAATGATATAATTGAATCAAGTGATACAATAGTTAAATTAAAAGATGAGATAACTATACCAGAAGATTCCATTAAAATACATGGAATAACAAATGAATCTTCACAGAGAAATGGTATTAATATCGATTTAATTTTAAATGATTTCTTTTATCATTTAAGAAATATTGATTTATTAGTTGGTCATAATATATCGTTTGATATAAATATGATTAAGGTAGAGTTGCTTAGATTTATTTATGAAACAAAATCAAATATTTCAGAAAATGAAATAAAAGCATACAAATATAATCTTCATTTCTTAACAAATTATAAAAATATATGTTGTACACTACAGGATTCAATTGATTTGTGTAATATAAAAGCAATTGATAAATTTGGAAAGGAGTATACAAAATTTCCAAAGCTATTAGAATTACATCAAAAATTATTTGAAAGCACTCCAAATAATCTACACAATTCATTTAATGATATACTTGTAACTTTAAGATGTTTCATGAAATTAAAGCATGATATAGATTTAAATGAAAAATGTAATAAATTTATTAAAATATCAAAAGATATTCAATTATTATAATTTATTTATCATATAAATTGATTTATTTTATATGATAAAATTACTTAAGCTGAACACATTTCGCAAATTTCATCTTTTTCTTCAGGTTCCTTTGAGTCTGGTACAATTGTAAATTGTTGAGCTTGATGTTTAGCCTTTCTTCTTAAATAATAAATTCCGGTCTTGAGACCTTTTTTCCATGAATAGAAATGCATAGATGTTAACGAGTTGTATGTAGGATCTTCCATCCACAAATTTAGACTTTGACTTTGACAAATAAATGCTCCTCTATCAGATGCCATATCAATTAAATGTTTCATTGGTATCTCCCAAACAATCTTATACTTTTCTCTAATATGTTCTGACAATACTGTTAGTTGTTGTACTGAACCCTTATTAGCGATAATATTATTTTTAATTTGCTCATTCCACTGACCTAATTGTATTAGTTCTTTCATTAAATATTTATTTACAACAACAAACTCACCTGCAAGAGTTCTTCTTGAATATAAATTGCTAGTAAAAGGTTCAAAACACTCATTAAAACCAAGAATTTGTGATGTTGACGCAGTTGGCATTGGGGCAACCAAAAGTGAATTGCGCAATCCATATTTAATAATAGATTCTTTAAGAGAAGCCCAATCATAACGTTCAGATGGTGTTACACTCCACATGTCAAATTGTAAAACACCTTTAGATGCTGGAGAACCTTCAAAAGAACTATATGCTCCTAATAATATTGAACTTTCATTTGATTTCTCTAATGCTCCATGATAAATGGTTTCAAAAATTAACTTATTTACTTCTTTCGCGGCTTCAGAATGAAAAGGAATATCCATGAGAATAAATGCGTCGGCAAGACCTTGAATACCAATACCAATAGGTCTATGTTTAAAGTTACTATTTTTAGTTTTTTCAGTTGGATAAAAATTAATATCTATAACACGATTTAAATTATTAGTTACAACTTTTGTTACTTCATGAAGCTTAGCGTAATCAAATTCTTTTGTTTTTTCATTAACAAAAGGAGGTAACGCTATAGAAGCAAGATTACACACAGCAGTTTCATTTGCGTCAGAATATTCAATAATTTCACAGCACAAATTTGAACTCTTAATGGTGCCAAGATTTTGTTGATTAGACTTAGAATTCGCAGCATCTTTGTAAAGAATATATGGCGTACCTGTTTCCATTTGAGCATCTAAAATTTTAAACCATAAATCGCGAGCATTTACAGTCTTTCTAACTTTTCCTTCACTTTCATATTTTTCATATAACTCTTTGAATTTATCACCATAAACATCAGATAATCCAGGGCATTCATGAGGACAAAGTAATGACCATTTAGCATTATCTTTTACACGTTCCATAAAAAGATCACAAATCCATAAAGCATAAAAGAGATCGCGTGCTTTCAACTCTTCGTCTCCATGATTCTTTCTCATTTCTAAAAAGTCCTCTACATCTGCGTGCCATGGCTCCAAATAAATAGCAAATGATCCGTTTCTTTTATTCCCTCCCTGATCAACGTATCTAGCTGTATTATTAAAAACTCGCAACATTGGCACTAGACCATTAGAAGTTCCATTTGTTCCTTGAATATGACTACCTTTGGCTCTTATGTTATGAATATGTAAACCAATTCCTCCAGCCCACTTAGAAATATGAGCACAATCCTTTAATGTATTGAAAATACCATTTATGCTATCATCTTCCATTGCTATCAAATAACAAGAACTCATTTGTGGTCTGGGAGTTCCAGCATTAAATAATGTTGGAGTAGCATGAGTAAAAAATTTTTGAGACATTAAATCATAAGTTTCTTTAACAAGTCTAAGTGTTTCTTCTTGGTTTGGATTATTTAAATCTCCGTGAATACCAATAGCAACACGCATCCACATGTGTTGTGGTCTTTCAACAATAACGTTATTTACTCTAAATAAATATGCTCTCTCTAATGTCTTAAAACCAAAGTAGTCAATTAAATAATCTCGCTCGTGGTCAATCATTGCATTTAATTCTTCTGAATGATGGTGAGTAAAATCCCAGAGTTTTTGTGAAACAAGTGATTTATTTTGTCCTTTAGAATCTGTAAACTCATGTAATGTCATCATAACATTTGAGAATATAGGATCAGTATTTTTCTGATGATTGGAAATAGTTATACGAGCACTTAGTGTCGCATAATCTGGATGATTTGTTGAAAGGGACGCACATTGTTCAGCAGCAAGTTCGTCGATTTTTGCTGCTGGAATTGTATCATATAATTGATCAATTACTTTCATAACGAGAGAAGAATAATTAATATGAATTCCAGCTTCTTGTCCTAGCTTCTTTACTCTCTCTAAAATTTTATCAAAAGCTACTTCTTGTAACTCTCCATTACGTTTTGTTACACGCATTTCAGTTGTAGTTTCCATTATTATATAATTTAATATTTTAGTTTTAAACTGATTTTTATAAAGAATTTAAAATATATAATTTATATATATGAATCAAATTGTATTTTTATTTCTTATTTTAGTATTAGCTATAGGTTTACCACTTTTTTTCAAATTAAATAATTCTATAGAAGGTTATAATAATTATTCTTTAGCCGGAGCAATGGGCGGATTTCCAAATGCTCAAACTGAAGTGTTAGTTCAAGATATTTATCCTCCTATTGGTAAAAATCAAATTTCAAATGAAACATCAGCAGATATGTGGTGGCATTATCCAACATTTAAATTAGGTTCATATGACCAAATAACAAATAATATAAGATATTCAAATAATCCTGATCTAGGTAACTGTATGCCTGGTTCAATGTGCGGAGCTTTATACCATGAGAAAAAAACTGGTTCAAATTATATTGAACAATTGCCACCTGTAAATCCAGATTCAGGAACACGCGTTGGTTATTTTACAACTGATGATAATTTATTACCATTTAGAACAGATACGCCAAATATATTGTATTAATTTTTAATATATAATTAAAAAATTTATATATTAAATTTAACGCCTTTTGTGTGTTCGTTTTTTACCATGTCTCTTTCTTCTTCTAGTTCCAGCAACATAGTTTGATGCGAAACTTATTTTATAATTGTTAATCACATCTTGGACTTCACCAACACTATTAGCATCAATTAATTTTTCCTTTATAGTAGCCCAATTCTTTTTGGTATCACCTTTTTTAATATTATTATCTAAAAGAGTCATGATTCTATTAAATGATAATGATACACGACCTCCGGCACCATCTCTGAATTTTTTAGTTTTATCATCAACCCATGATGATTTATCAACCTTAACAGGTTCTTCTGGCATAGACTCAGTTTCTGGCATAGAGTCCGACATTGGCTCTGACATTGGCTCTGACATTGACTCAGACATTGATGAACTAGAACTACTCTTTAGTTCATTAACTTGTTGTTGAATACTATCAAGTTGTGATTGAATATCATCAATCTTATCACCACCTTTTCTATTTTTTTTAGAATGACGTACCATTTGTATATTAATCGTATAAAATAAATTAATTTAATAAAATACTAAATAAATTATTTAATCTATTTTAATTATTTTATTAAATTTAAGTAGACATCCTTGTGATTCTTTTTCAACAAAAGGTTTAAATGGTTCTTTCTTTTGTTTTTTAACAGGAGCTCTATGTTCAAATCCAGTAACGCGCTCTGTTTCAATTGTTTTCCAAACTTTTTCTATTTGTCCAATATTATTTTTAAACCAATCTTTATTTCTTAATACTAGTACGCAACTTAATTTATCAAGTTTCCAGTAAATAAATTTTAAAAATGAATAATTAAATGGTTCAGATTCATATTTTTCAATATTGTCTTCTTCCCATTTGCTAATATCCTCTGCTAAATATAAATTTAATGGTTGATATAAATAAAATGGTTTTCTTTCTTTTGTATGAAAATATATAATAGTTCCTTTGTATGAATTATTGGTAGTTTTTACATAGCTTTTAAATTCATCTCCATTTAAATCATTGACAGTTGCTGAATCATTTCGATAACTATCGTAATCAGGATATTCAACAAATTTAGTTTCCAAAAAATCGCATTCATCTAGATCGCAAACCTCCATTTGTAGTTGCATTTGAACCCAATACTCTTTTTTGGGTATTCCAGTAATTTCTCTACTTACAGGATTTTTAATTTCGAGCATTCTTCCGTAACGATCTGTTGATGATTCAATAATAATTCCATCGGGTGAAGCGCCCAAAAATTTGTAAGTAGGATGTCCAATACAACCAAAATCTTCTACCGTTGAACTATACATATCTTCATAAATCATAACAGACAATGGTTCGAACTTTTGTCCCCAATGCATTGCGGTATTAGTATTAACCATTTTTTCGTCATCTCCATTTTCTTCAAATGATTTAAGAGGTTGACATTTTTCATAAATTAGTTGATTTATAGATGATTGAGATTCAAATGCTTTCCATGCGTTACTAGCTGTAATTAAATTCCAACGAAATTGATACCATTCAGGTGTTCTTTGAACGGGTTGTGGGATGTCTCTCAATCCTTGTATCTTTTTTTCAATTATACTTAGCTCTTCGTCATTAAACTTATTTGGTTCTATAAATTTATCTTTACTATCCTGCGATTTATCAGGATGAAATATAGTAATAAAAATATTAAACGCGACTTCAAGAAGATCATTCATGTCATCTTCAATATCATCGCCAATATTTAAGTCATCAATATGTTCTTCCATTTGAACGTAAAATATTTCTTTAATGTCTTCTAATATAATTTCATGAAAGTTAGGCTCGGAAATAGCATGTGGATGTTGTTCCATATATTCATCCATTAAGTGTAATGCTGTTTCAACTAATTCTACAGCATACTCTTCGGTAAATATAGACGGTTCATCCTCAAATATTAATTTATCCGTTATATCTTCAAGGTCTTCTAAATCTTCAAATTCAAACATAATACTATATATATTACTTTAAATGTTTTTAATATAATTATTAAAGTATATTAAAATTTACTTCTCATCGTCAGATTCGGAATCATCTACTTTATTAGTTTGTTGTACATCTTTATGTCTTACAGTTCCATTTACCTTTTTAGGTGCTAATGATTTTAAGGTTGAAACGCGCTTATCCATATTTTTTAATGTAAAGTGTTTATTAGATTTGGTGTACGTTAATGCTGGGATTTCCTTAACAACTCCATTAATTTTGTCATAAATGACGTCTTTTACTCGACATAATTTCTTTTTATCGAGACTATCTTTAAAAAATATTACAAGATTTTTTGCTTCATTTTCATCAAGATTTTTTTCCTTTTTATAAATTTCAACATACTCAATTAATTTTTTTGTCTTGATCGTTTTATTTAGTTTACACCAGGGTTCATTGCTATTATTAATTTTTTCGTCCTCAAGAAACTTTTCAAGATTAGAAATATCATTTGAAGATTTAGTTTCATGTAATGGAGCTCCATTCAATAACATTGTTTTATATTTAATATTTTTTAACTCTTGACATTCATCAACAGTTATATCAGTATTGGTATTAGTATTTTCTTCCATTGTATATACATTAATATATAGTCTTAAGTTTAACTTAGTTTTACAAAATATATATTTATTAAACAATATTTATATCGGTTTAAAATTTAAATATATTATATATCTTATTAACATATATGGAGGACGTATCAAAAAAAATAAATATAATTGGAAATGCTAATAGATATCAAATAAAAAAATTAACAAATAATTCTTATGATAAAGAAGGTAAAAAACGTGTTGAATCAGAAAAATGGACTTTTTCAGAAGAACATTATAAATATGAAAATCAAATAACTATGATAAAAGATATATCAAACAATAGTTTAAATTCTACTAATAATGTTTCGAAAATAGCTATTCAAGAAATTAATAAAAAAATGTATGGTTATAAACAACAAGATATTATAAAAAAGCGTTATGTTGTGGACAAATTTTTAACATTTGAATCTATTATTAATAAAATGATTGAATGTGAATTGAAATGTCGTTATTGTACAAAAGAAATGAATGTTTTATATGATATCTCGAGAGAAATGAGTCAATGGTCAGTTGATAGAATTGATAATGAACAAGGGCATAATATCGACAACTTTCATTTAGCATGTTTAGATTGTAATTTAAAAAGACGAAGAAGAACTGATGAAAAATTCTTATTTACAAAACAATTAAACATTATAAAACACGATAATTAAGTTTATTAATAATAATTAATACCTAATTAAATATTATTAATAATATGGAATGGAAATGGACAAAAGGAGAACCATACGAGAGATCACGTCGACTAAAACATGTAGAAGAATATGAAAATAAAAAGTTTAGTAAAGAAATGGAATCCTCTGCGTATACAACATCACTTAATCACGATGAAAACACCTGGGACATTTTGAATCAAAGTCTCTCTGGTTCAGGATTTAAAGTCTCTAACAAGAGAGAAGAACTTGATTCTAAAATATCTGATAGAGGTTTAGTACAACAAATTGGTTTTAATCCCTTTTTAGGTGAGACTAATTACGTTAATGATATAGGTATTAGAGACCAGTTTTTAAAACCAATTAACACAACACAGGGTTCAACAAAAGCGTCACAAAGTGAATATAATTAAGCTAATGATTTAGAACACATTGTGTATAATAAACGGTTAACAAAATAAGCGATAAATGAGTTAAATAAAAGTAAAACACCACTTGTAAATGTTCTAAAATTTAAATCTTTAAAATGTTTAATTATGTATATTGCTTCACCTACTATTGTAAAAATTAAAAGTGCAAAGAATAACATTGTCAAGAATAAAAAATAAACGCAAGATTGTTTATCTAAAGGACCAAAAAAAGTTGTCATAAAGTCAGACATTTATATTATAGATTTAGTTTTTAAAATTTAATAAATTTTATTTTATTTATTAAATATTTTCTCTAATAAACAACTTAAATAATTTTATATGATTTTAACATAATGAGTGTAGCTTCTAATTATACAACGCAGAAT
>Ga0114966_10000928_pt1 | contig 27589 bp, 25 predicted proteins | sample M_130207_XF_Meta_FD_87029 | JGI IMG/M metagenome (GOLD analysis project Ga0114966, IMG submission 87029) | Freshwater microbial communities from Lake Montjoie, Canada to study carbon cycling - M_130207_XF_MetaG | ecosystem: Environmental > Aquatic > Freshwater > Lake | place: Lake Montjoie... | reverse complement strand
GGCGAGACTGGAGCGTTCAACCAGACGCATACTCGAACATTTTTTCGTTTGGCGCTCAGACTCCGCAGCAGACGATCGGTCCGCAAACGCCTTTCTTTTTCAACAATCCTACGATCCCGTTAGCCGCATGGGAAAGCCCAACAATTCCTCCCAAGGTGGGATCTGGGGCACTGTCTGGAGCGACTCTGACTCCCAACAATGTGCCCCAGGCATTTCCTCCCGGAGTAGATATTCCGTCCTATTACAATAGATTTAACCAAGGTCTCGTCTACCCAAAGTACGGTTGGAAAATCGTCTTAGTCAACGGGCAGCTGGTTCATTCTCCCACGCCAGTTGTATACACGGATCCAAATACCAGAGTATACTTCTACCCCACCTATGATTCGGCTCAAACCAGGGGTGCACAGATCGGAATTGATATTCAGCCAAAACAGTATGGAACAAACGCATATATATATTCTACACAACTTGCTCTGTCAAACGTATCGGAAATCAAGCTATCTCGTGCGATTCTTCCAGTAAGGGCAACCCAGCCATACCGCCCCACCACCTTTTCGTCCCCCATCGACTATCCAATGTCGTTCCATTCTCAACCGTATATTTTGATGACGATTCAGAACCTAAAAGGAGGATACCTTGGAGGATCGCAGATAGCCCAGCAGTCGTTTACTGTCCTAACCCAGGACACACGCAATTTGTATGCGGGCACTGGCAATTACCCCGCACAATATTCTGATTACTATTCGTGGTCGAACGAGTCGTATAAATTCGATCCCCCAATGTCAAAAATGTCCAATGCGAATATCCAGCTATGGAACCCGGCTGGTGATGTGTTTTCTCATCTTGATAATCTTAGCGTCGTTGATTTTGCACTTGATACCATAAATGTTGGCAAGGTAAAATTCTATGTCACTCAGTCAACAACAAACTTGTCGTTTGGCGATTCTAATGTGTTTCTGGAATCGGATATTCGAGTGGGTGATGAGATTACATTTTACTCACCTGCTCTCACACAGGTTTCATCAGATCCATCCTGTAGCCCAGCCCTCTCTTCCTTCTTTAGTTTGATGTCAAATAACTTCCTAGTCACGGATATCTGTGGAACAGACTTTACTCCGCCAGTCGCATCGTCTCTTTTCGGCATAGGAACATCGTTCACTGCCGTTCCCAAGGTCGTTGGGTTCGCAGGTATGTCGAACGCACTCTCGACTATTCGTTCATTGATAACAACGGTTTCTAGGGTATGTCTTCAGCAGTATGTGAGTGCCGTGCAAACTATTCCATTTGCGAATAAACGCACACTGAAGGGTGACTACGTGATCCCCCTGATGAACTTGAACGCCCAGGCAACATTTGTTCTCGAAGTGACAACGATGGAACCTGACACGACAAACATACAAAAAATCATCCCGAACTAAGGATAAGAAACGATGTCGGCTCCTCAGAATGGCGAAATCTACCCCCGTCGAACAGGTGAACTCAACGAGTACTATGTGGATACGGCGATCCGCAGTGCCCCGAAACATACTGGGTTTGTCCCAAACCTTGTGGACCCCGAGACGCAGGCCACACAGGCGTTCAAGCTGTTTTCCACGCACCACGAAAACCCGAAACTGGCGTATGGGTCTACGTTCCAGCAGCAGGCAACGATTCGTGTCCACACTGCCACGCCCCTCAACCAGGCCTTCTTTTCCGAGGCCAATATCCAGCACCTCCAGGATGAGATCCGGTACCGTGTTTGGGAGAAGAGCGAAAAGAAGTATGTCATTGATAATCAGCGCCCCGACGATCTCAAGACGATCATGCGTGCTTACTACCTCCAGTATCAGATCAATGTAGAAGCGAATGTCTCCCAGGAACTCAATGACCTCAACGAGCGTGTCCTGAAATTCTGCGTGGACGATGTTCTGGGGTCTATCAACATGTATCTCTACAACCGCAACCAGATCCTGAACTACCCGGAACAGATCAGCCGGCCCATCAATCCCCACATTTACGGAACGAAGGGTGCGGAATTCAAGGCCTTCTTTTAGAGTAGTGTCTAGTAATGATCGCACGGTTTGGCGACCGCACATATGGGAAAGACGGGACTAAACTTCTCGTATGGGATTCTGGGTGGGATACGTTTCGCCCCGTTGACAAGATTGTGTGGAACCCCGTGCGCAAGGATGTACAGTTACTGTATGGACAATTGTGTTCTGAACTGTTTGATACGAGTTATGGGTTTGGAGATGTTCAAGATGAATGTGTAGAGTTCACAGACAAATTTATCTCAGAGATTGAGACTGCTCCTATCCTTGAAACGATTGATGAGTTCTGGGCGTGGACAGGGCAACCAACCGAATGGTTCTATGATCGTCAGATCGTTCTTCATCCGTGTTCGCAGAAGAAACCGAGTCGGGCCGAGTATCTCCATATCATGAACCTGCGGGCCAAGACTGCCAAACGTATCCCTCGTCAAATAAGAGGAACACTTAAACGAAGGAAACAGTAAGAGAACAATGCGAGTCAATATTGTATCGTCGCACCGTAACCAAACTGGTCTTGCTCAGGATGTAGATATCTTACAAGGTATCTGGTATGCCTCGGACGAGACCGTCAAGTTTCGCCGCATTCTGCATGCCCAGCCAGAATGCGAGGAAGCCGAAATGAATGTGTTCCTAGAAGTTCTGGCACCTTCTCTGTTCACCTACGCTGCCAAGAATATCTTGATCCCGAATCCCGAATGGACGTACAAGTCTTGGATCCCATACCTTGCCTCGCTCGATGAAATCTGGTGTAAGACGCACGAGGCCGTAGATCTATTCAAGGATCTTCATCCGAATGTCAAGTATATTGGCTGGACGTCGATTGCCAAGGGTATTCCCGAAAAGAAGAATTTTCACAAGGCACTTGTCGTGACCGGAAAGAACATTTTTCGTCACCCCCAGTTGATTGTAGATGCGTATGCTCTGGCTGTTACTGCGGATGTAAAACTCCCCGAGCTTCATATTGTATACGACGGCAACAGGTTGAAGGTCGATGTCCCCGAGTCTCTGTCCAAGAAAGTTATCACGTATCCTTCCACCCTCAAACAGGGGGAATACGATGCCCTTGTCCAAGAATGCGGACTGGCGATCTGTTGTTCTGCGGCAGAAGGGTTCGGTCATGCCGTGAATGAGGCAGCATCTACGGGTTCCGTTCTTCTGTTGAATGATATCCGTCCATTCCGAGAGTTTGGGTATGAGGCAGTATGGGTGAATGCGGAGAAGGTCGTTCCGCACCCGGAATGTCTTGGAGATCTTTCCAAGACAACGCCCGAATCGGTGGTGGAAGCACTGGAAGAGTATGCCGAGTTGACATTCAAGGATCGCAAGACGATGGGAGCCAAAAATGCGGACGCTTACCTTGCTCGCCAGACAGCATGGACAGCACGTATGCAGGAGTTCCTGAAGGCGTATAAGACGGACGATGTATACTCCATTGAAAAGGATGCGATTCCTGAAGATGAGCTGCCAGGGGTCACGATTGTCACACCGACCCGTGATCGTCCGAAGTTCATGGAGATTTGTGCAGGGGCAGTCGACTCCCAATGTTACCCGAAAGACAAGATTGAATGGATCGTGATTGACGATGGCAAGGATACATGCGATGAGTTTGTCAAGCATCTTCCCTACGCCCGCTATATCCTAGAAATGGCTGGGAAGACGATCGCATGGAAACGGAATCTGGGCGCCAAGCTTGCGAAGTTCCCCATTATTATTCACATGGACGATGACGATATCTATCCCCCGAACAGTATTCTGTTCCGTGTATCTATGATGCTTCGCGCTAAGAAAGAATGTGCGTTCTGCACCACTCTGCCTTCGTACGATATTGCCAATTACACGTCGTTCGTGAACGTTCCGCCCATGCGTCTGCCGCAGAGTATGCGGGTGTCTGAAGCCACGATGTGTTATACCAAGACCTTCTGGGAAGAGAAGGGGTTTCCAGACGAGACTCGGATTGCCGAAGGGCATCTATTCATCCAGGGACGGGAATCAAAGTGTATTGAACTGTCCCCACAGGAAATCATTGTGAGTCTCGTGCACCCCCGAACAACATCCAGCCGTCGTATCCCGGCAGGGATGGAACCCAACGGATGCCACTACGGATTCACGGAAGATCTATTTACGATGCTTTCGACGCTTGGTGAGTTTCTTAAGCAGAACGTTCCAACCTAACTAACCTACATTTTTAGCGGTAAAGCAGCTGCTCTACCTAAAGAATGTTAACTAGGTATCGTTCAGTGGCGGCGGCGGCGGCCTCCCAGCTTCTTCGACAGCTTCAGCAGGGCCTTGGCGACGCGCTTCGCCTTGGTGGCGCGCTTGCGGCCACCCTCGAGCGTGGCGGGGGCACCCGCAGTGACAAGCTCACCGGCGGCCTGCGTGATCGAGGCCGGGGGAGGGGCAACCTCACCGCCACGGCGGCGGCGGCCAGCGACCATCTCCTCACCTCCACGGCGGGAGTGGCGGCGGCGACGTCCAGCAACGAGCTCCTCACCTCCACGGCGGGAGTGGCGGCGGCGGCGGCCACCGGCGGCAGGGGCACCAGACGCAAAATCAGCGGGGGACAGAGAGCCAGGCATTTGTTTATACTTCATTGGAGAAAGATTTTACGCAGAGCAGGTGAGGCAGTCAGGCTGAGGACGAGCCTCCGGTTCCACAGTGAACTTTTGAGCCGAGGCGACTGCCTTGGTTCGCAGGTAATAACATCCAGTCTTGAGTCCCTTTTCCCACGCATACAGGTGCATGCTGGAGAGACGAGAATATGACGGATCGGCAACAAACAGGTTCAGCGACTGAGACTGGCATACAAACGGGGCACGATCGGCGGACATATTAATGAGCGTCTTCATCGGAATCTCCCACGCCGTGCGATACCGTTCCTGAATATCGGAGGGCACACCCTTTACGCCGAGAACGCTTCCATTGTTCGCAATAATTGCCGTTCGCAGCTCGGGGTTCCAGATCCCTAGATCTACTAGTTCAGAAATTAGATACTTGTTAATCACGATGAAATCTCCGGCCAGGACGTGGCGGACATACAAGTTGGAGGTGAACGGCTCAAAGCACTCGTTGTTCCCGAGAATCTGGGACGTGGATGCTGTGGGCATCAGGGCGATGGAGAGGGAGTTGCGCAGACCCTTCTGGACCTTCTGGCGCAGACCCTGCCAATCAAGATCGGTAGAAAGGGGATTCACACGCCACAGATCGCACTGGAGAATACCTTGGGATGCTGGCGAACCCTCAAACGACGGATACGATCCCTTATCCACGGCGAGATTGTAGGACGTGTGAATCGCTGAATAGTAAATGGTCTCAAAGATCCGGCGATTGACGATTGAGGCTTCGGGGGAACTCCATGCGAGCCGCATCTTTGCAAACACATCAGCGAGACCCTGGACGCCGATTCCGATGGGACGGTGGCGGAGATTGGATTCTCGGCATTCGGGGGTGGGGTAGTAATTCCTGTCAATCACAATGTCCAGATTACGAGCCAAGATCGCAGTGTAATGCCCCAGTCCATCATAATCGTAACTCCCATCTGCCTCCACGAACTTGGTCAGAGAAATGCTGCCTAGGTTGCACACCGCTGTCTCCCCTGCATCCGTATACTCCATGATTTCCGAGCATAGATTACTGGACTTGATCGTTCCCAGATTCTTCTGGTTCGACTTGTCATTCGCCGCATCCTTGTAGCACAAGTAAGGAGTTCCCGTCTGGATCTGGGCGTCCAGAATCATTTGCCACAGCTTTTGGGCGGGGACAGTCTTCCGACCCTTGCCCTCCGCCTCATACTTGCGATAGAGAGCAGTAAACTCCTCACTGTGCACATCCGCCAGACCCGGACATTCGTTCGGGCACATGAGGGTCCAGTCCTTGTCCTCCTTGACACGGCGCATGAACTCATCAGAAATCCAGAGACCGTAAAAGAGATCACGAGCCCGGTCCTCCTCCGCACCTGTATTCAGCTTGAGACGTAGGAAATCCTCAATATCGGCGTGCCACGGCTCGAGGTAGACGGCAAACGAACCGTTACGCTTCCCACCCTGATTGACGTAGCGGGCTGTATCGTTGAAGACCTTGAGCATGGGAACAATACCCGTAGACGCACCGTTGGTTCCCTGGATCCGGGAATTCTTAGCACGGATCTTGTGGATCGCCAGACCTACACCGCCAGCCCACTTGGAAATCTGGGCACAATCGCCCAGCGTCTCATAAATTCCCTTGATGGAATCATCTTTGATATCCAGGAGAAAGCACGAAGAGAGTTGCGTGTGGTTCGTACCCGCATTGAACAGGGTAGGAGTCGCATGAATAAAGTAACCCTTGGACAGAGCATCATACGTCTCTGCGATCCGGCGCATGTTAGGAACATACTGCACAATGCCGTAATGTTCAACCGTGTATTCATCCGTGTGAATTTCAATAGCTACCCGCATCCACATATGCTGCGGGCGCTCCACCACCTTTCCATCAACTTTCTGAAGATAACTCTTCTCCAGCGTCTTGAATCCAAAATAATCAAACAGCTCAAAATCACGCTCGTAATGAATCATCTCCTGGATTCCCTGCATGCGGGAAACCTCGCAGACCTTCTGCGATACAATCCCCTTTGAACACAGAAGCTCCGCACACTGCTGAAATGTTGAGGGAGTATTCTTGTGATGGTTATCAATCGCAATACACGCAGCAAGCTTACCGTAATTCGGGTGTGCACGACCCACCATCATCGCAGCCGTCTCCGCCGCAAACTCATCGAGATCCGCCGTCTGAATCCCGTCGTGGATCTGAGAACATACCTTCTGTGCGACCAAAACAGGGTTCACATGCTCGAGCCCACCAGCCAACTTCTGAATACGATGGAGGACCTTATCAAATGAGACCTCTTCCTTCCGTCCGTCACGTTTTACGACGTACATCTTCTTACCTGTAAGACCCGTCATACTCTTAAACGCCTACAATATTTGTGCGAATATGCATTGACTCGAGCTCCTTGACATAGAGGGACATGGCATACGGCATTCGTAAAATTCCAACTTCGCCCTCTCCAGTGCTATCAAGTAGCCCTGTCTCCTTCTGGAATATGACTTCATGCTCGTCGGACCGCTTCATGAACGATTCTTCAATGAACCCTGAAACTCCGTGGGCAATAAGGGCATCCCGCTCCATTTCTCCGATACGCAGTCCACCTCCGGCCGACCGTCCTTCCAGCGGCTGGTGGGTGAGAAGAGTCTTGGCACCCGTGTCACGGTAATTGATCTTGTCCTCCACCATCAACTTCGAGCGGATATAGTAAGTGGCTCCCATAAAAATTTCCATCTCCATCATTTCTCCAGTCTGACCGTTGTACATGATCTCTGACCCCCCAGATTCCAATCCGATCTTGCGCAGGAGTTCACGGTATTCGACTCCCTGGTCACGTGCACAGAAGGGTGTGGCATCTACCAGCGTTCCAAGGGCAGTGCCGATCCGTGATGCAGCAGATTCCAGTAACTGGCCGGTCGTCATGCGAGATGGCATGGCGTGGGGGTTCAAGATAAGATCTGGCCGCAATCCCCGAGCAGTAAACGGCATATCACACTCCTTCATAATCATTCCAACCGTTCCCTTCTGTCCAGCACGTGAACTGAACTTGTCCCCCAGAATTGGAGTGCGGGATTCGGCGACACGGATCTTTACACCGTTCAATGAGATCTTGTTCTTCCCACTGCCGTGCGAGACCGTGAACATCTGGATTCCGTCCACCCGTCCACGCTGTCCCCGCTTCGCCACTTCCGACTTATCCGTCTCTCCCGAAATGACGCCGACGAGGATAGTATCCTCATCCACTTCCGACCCTAACCGAATGATTCCATTATCGTCCAGTTTCGAATAATCCTTATCGGCCTTCAATTTCAGTCCCTTCTTTGCCGGATTGCCGAAATTCGTGTGCAGTCCCTCCATTTCATTCGTCATTTCTTCTACCACGTTATACGAATGGAAATATGTGGTTCCAAACAGGCCACGTTTCATAGCGGATTCGTTCAAGATCACGGAATCTTCCTGGTTGTATCCGCCATACATGGAGATTGCGACAATGGCGTTGAATCCGTAAGGCAAGCATCCTCCCCGTCCGAGAATATGAGGATACATCCACGTCTCACAGATCGGCCGCTGAGGAGAGTTCAGGATCAGGGTAATCGTATCAAACCGTTTATTGAAATTTGAGTGGTACCATGACGCACCCTGACGGCTCTGGGCGCACGAAAAAGCAACACGAGTTCCCGGGTTATGATCAGCAAATGGTATGACCGACGAGAGGGGCGAAAGCATGAAGATGCCATGGATCTCGGACGGTTCGCTCTTGGAGAACGGAGCCATAGAAATCTTGATGGTGTCAGATTCGTCGGCATCCACGAACTCAAATACATCTGCGAGTTCTTTCCAGGTCTTCTTGGCTAGCACCATATCGGATGTCACGCCTGGACGATAAATTGGACGGCACGGACGACCAGCATCCGAATACAGCATCAATTCGTTGTCGGTGCGATTCCATGCGACTGAGATTCCAGGGTTCTGGTGGCGGTATCCTATGAGGTCGTCGTATACTGCCTGTGTCTTTTCCGTGATAGCTCCATACATATCCCCATTCACAAACACCTTTGTCCATGAAGTATTCCACCGGGCGGGATGGATCGTGGATATACGATGGAAATTCGTGTGACCAGTCAACTTTGCTTTGAGTTCCCCCGTGTTCCCCTGGGTGGACACAAACGCAAGAAGGGCGAGATGTTTCGTCATACCGACGTTGCGGCCGTCGGGGACATCGGAAGGGCACGTGAACCCGAACGAACTTCCGTGAAGCCGACGAGCACCCAGAGCCTTCACGGACGGATCCATCTGAAGAATTGAACGACGAAGCATGGAGACCGTTCCCAACCTGGAAAAGCGGCTCAAGATCTGTGAGACACCGTCGGCACCTCCCCACTTGCCCTTGAACGATTTGGACAATTCGTTGAGGAACGTGTTCATCTTCCAGTAGTATCCGATATTTTCACGCTGGAGCAGAGTCGCAAGGTTCTTGCCCGCATACGTTCGCTCCTCGAAATGGACACGGGTATCCATCGCAAGTGTCATAGCCTTTGAAACCTCCTTGTAGATCCGCCGGAACTCCTGGAAACACAGATCTCCGGAAACATCGAAGCGCTTGAACCGGAAATGATCCCGATCCGACGGTTCACGAATACCGATGGCATTTTCTACCGCAAGACGCAGGAGGTGTCCCAGGGCATAGGCCTTACGACGATACAGTGCACCCACATCATCCTCTTCGATGTTGCAGAACAGCATGGCTTGGAGATTGTAAAATACTTCTTCCTGAGTGCGGGTCTTGGTGGCAATGCGTAGAGTATCCATATCCGACTCAACGTCGTGACTCAGAATGATCTGCATGAAAATGTCGTCATAGACCGTGCGGTCGGATTCGGGGATACCGACAAGCATGGTGTCATAAATCTCCTTGTCCGATGTCAGACCCAGTAGATGGAACACGCTCAGGATGGGGACAGGGATCTTGAATCCTGGAAGGGTTACGACAGGCATGCCACGAATACGGGTAGACCCGTAATCTTTGATCTCGTTCTTGGTTCCAGCCCTTGCGGCTATTTCTGCCATAGAGACTTCCCGACGGGCGGGAGGGATCACAAGGTAATGTGACCACGGTCCACGTGCGCCGTCGTCTGAAATCGCACGGAATCCCGCATAATATTCCTTGTCCTCCCCTTTTTCCTCTGTCTTTCCTCCTTTCTGCTCTTCTTCTACCACTGAAACAATCGCCCTTTTTCCAGCGTAAAAGATATTGTTCCCCAGCCGTTCCTGTGACAGGAGAACCCGTTCACTCCCGCCAACAACAAAGTATCCTCCCGTCTCGTGGTAATCTTCGCCTTGGGCATACGATTCCTCGGGCGTCAGGGCAGACAGGTGGCAGAACTTGGATCGGATCATGAGTGGGATGCGGGCGACAGTCACTTTCTCGAACTTGGTCGTCTCTACATCTGCTCCGATCTGGTATTCTACATCAATATCCGCCACACAATCTAGAGAATACGTCTTGTTCTCGGTGCGGCACGTATTGGGCATAATCGCATAGTCCAATTCATCAAGTGGCGGACGGTATCCCATATTCTCGCCAGTCTTGCCCCCAATGAATACTCGGATCTCCCGGGCGTCACCGAGAACAAGTCGGATAGGGTTGGATGCTTTCAAGAACAGAGGGATACGCCGTTCCACGAAATCATTGTAAGAATCAATGTGGTGCTGAACGATTGGGTTCAGTGTTGTTGTATAGTATGTATTACACACGTGGCGGCCAGCTTCTACACTCATTATACTCTTGTTAATAAATAGAAGAGAATGTCTACGCTCTCATGCTACGCATCGTATTTCAAGCAAGTATTCACCGGTCCGTTCACGAACTGGCTCAGCCCTCAGTTCGCACCCACCGGGTGTTCGGATACGTTCCGATTTCTCAACGGATTATTCAAAGATCTGTTCGTCATTGGAATCACACTGGGCGTCTTTTCGCTGTTTGCCTATATCTATCTCGTCGAGTTACAGCCCATCATATACGTCAAGCGACTCACGAAACTGAACCCCTGTCCAGATTTGTGGGTTTTTGACGGAGAAAACTGTAATCCTTCCTACGAGACCCAATGCAATCCGTTCAATCCCAAGAATTATAAAGGACACGAGTGTGAAATCGCCAAGTCATGCGGAACGGGATGGAAAGGACTTTGTAAGTAGACGTATAATAGGGTAATGTTGTCGGAAACGTTCCGACCCGAAACATTTGGTGATATCATAGGACATACGGAAGCCAAGCAGGTTCTATCCACCTATCTCCGTGCAAATACTCCAGGCAAATGCGTTCTCATCTGCGGAACCCCCGGAATTGGAAAAACGACACTGGCGTTGACAGCGGCTCGGACAATGGAACATGAACCCCTGGAAATCAATGCTTCCCGATCCCTGCGATCCCACGACGATGTCACGAACCTCCGTGATTCGTGTATGGCTCCAGTATCGTTTACCTCCTTCGTCAAGTATGGCGATAAACCACGCAAGACGTGTGTGATCCTAGACGAAATTGACGGGAGCGACCCACATGCACAGAGGAAGGTTCTGGAATGGATCAGGGATCCAAAACGAGTTGTTCCGATCATATGTACCTCCAACGAAATCCCGGTCATTTTCAAACGGGCTACCGACAGCGTGATTATTCACAGATGTATGCCCTTGAATACGAGAGATCTCTATGAAAACTTACAAAAATACACACCCACACCATACGCTGAATTCCAAACCATTGTTAAAGAGTGTCAGCACGATGTGCGGAGATTAATGAACAGGTTTCAATACGGACAATCCGATATACTGAAACAAGTTCCCGTAACGGGAGACATAATCGCCGATCTTTTTAAGCATCAAGAAACGTTTTACGGAGTACCGCCCACATACTGGGATCTTTGACCCACTGGAACCGCACGAGGTTCTTGGCATTGTCCGAATTGTGGATACGACCCCCGAATTTACGTTGGTCTTCGAAAATCTCACTCTTGTTCACCGTGTTATATGCATGACCGATGACTAATAGAATATCCTCGGCGGGCAGCATGATCATTTCCAGTGTCCAGTCCCGAGTGAACGTTCCCTCCTCTGCCTTGTTGGCCGTCTCCAGGAAGTAGCGGGTCTCGGCGCACTTCGCACGGAAAAGGTACGTTGCCGCCGTCGCATGGTTGTGGCCATACGGTCCCACATCCATCAAGACATTCTCACGTGTGAGGAATACGGTCATCACTGCACACCCGATAATGTCGTGCTGCGGGCTTTTTTGGAGTGCCTCCACCGATACCTTGATTCGTTGGGGCATGTAGTAATCATCATCATCCCAGAAGGCAATGAACTCAGGACTGAGCTTGAGCGCCTCCTTCAGACAGACGTTTCGGAGAAATCCTACCGGCTTCCTGGTCTTGATATGATGATACGTCACCTTGATCCCCTCCTTCTCCTGGATGGGCGACCAGTCCTTCTCAGGATCATCCGAGTTATCAATGATGACCCAGTGGAGGTTGGGATACGTCTGACGCTTGAAACACTCTACGGAAAAATCAAGGCAGAATCGGCGATTAAATGTTGGGGTGCACACCACCACTAGGGGGTTCACCGCCTGGGGCGCTGGCGCTGGCGTCTGCATTTGTAGTAGTTGGGTTCAGTGTTCGTAAATCTGCCCGACAGACTGGGCAACGGGTGCTGATGGCGAACCAAGCCTGAGCACACCGCCTATGGAGGGCGTGATGATTGGTGGATGTGACTCCGTCACCCAATGCGGGTCCAGGACACAGAGTATGAACGGCCGCTTCCGTCGTAATTCCCTCCTGGCAAATACAGCACTGATCCTGCTCTGCTACATCGGGAGGGTTCTCGTACACCCGAGTCCCCGCCGCAAACTGTTCGGCGGTCAGACCCACGACCACATTCTCCCAGAACTGAGGATTGCCCTGGCCAAGCCCCACCGTCGCATTGCGACCAAACAGTAGCTGAACAAGGTTGAGAGGAATATCAAAGTTATGTGCTAGCGGAGTGAGCGGGGTAGGGGCAGGGGCAGGGGGGGCACGAAGTTGAGTGAGGAGAGTGAGCATCTGCGCCTCGTTTGCCAAAAACTGGCGTGTGAGCTGGTAAGGCACAATAGAATGCCGCCGGTAAAAAGATGCCCGGGCATAGGCTATATCTGCGAGAATTTCTAGACTAGGATTCATTTGTATGATGAATCAATCTCCTTCTAAATGTTTCTTTCGTTTACTTCTTGAACATCGAGGTCAGTGTCCGCTGTCCCTTCTTTTCCTGGAGAGATTCCTGCATATAATCCGCCTTGAGAAACAGCAGAGAGTCCAGCTGCTTCTCCTTGTATTTCAGAACACCCAGCGTCGCCTCTTCGTGCTCGGTGCCGTCCGCAATGAATCCGTCATACATGGACTGGTAGGAAGGGCGGGGCTCACGGTATCCCGGCAGGCTTTCGATACAGAGAGCGAACAGTTGGGCTACAGGGTTCTGGATCTGGTTCGTGATATAGAACGTGGCATCCAACTTCAGTTTGTTGGTTTGGACGTAGGCGATATCCTCGATCTTATCCGCCTGGAGTTTCTTGGTGCTTTGGATATGGACATACCGCACCCGCTCACCCACGGCTGGAGCATTCCCAGCATCCCGAGCTGTCATACGATCTGCCAGAATACGGTGGGCGGGAATGGTCGCATGACCCGCATACCCTTCCTTCATCGCCTTGTAATCGTCCCGCAACTGTTTGGTGATCGCAAACTTCTCGATGGGCAGTTCGTTCTTCATCACCTTCACCAGCATGGTCTTGACGAACTCGGCGGCCTTCTTGACATTCCGTTCCTCCAAGATGATATCCAGGGCACCGCCGTATACATCCTTGACAATAGGCGCATTGTCCCGTCGCTTGAGAACAATCCCCATGGATGCCCGCTTACACTTGGTCGGGCTAGGATCCTCCTCATACTTCATTCCGACGTAGCGCTTGCGACAGAACAGAATGAACGGGTAGAACGTCTTTTCATAGCCGATCACGAATGCCTTGTGTGGACAGAGGGACGTGATCTTCTTCGCAGCCTCCTGCCCCGCCTTGATTGCGCCCGGCAGATCCTTCCCTGGGAACTTGACGAAGATCGAATCTGTGTCGCCATACACTACATCCGCCCCATCTGCCTCGACAGTTGACTTGGCGAAGAGGAGGGAACGCCGACCCACTGCCGTCGTACAAGCAGCAATACACATCTTGCGGATCGGCGACGTCCTTGACCCCAGCTGACCGTAGATGGAATTGGCAACAACCTTGTAGGCTGCTTGAAGACCGTTATACACCGATCGCTGAGCATCATCCAGCTTCGGATCTTCCATCTTCTTTCTTGCCTCCTTTCGCTTTGCCAACATGATCTGGAGTGCCGTAGGAATCAAGCCGAGCGATAGCGGCTGATCGGCAGTGGGTTGGATGTAGGTGCACACGCATTTCTTGCCGTCTTCCACATACGACACTTCCCGGATATTGTCCAGTGTCTTTGATTTCTCAGACGTCATGCCTTCACACAAGTCTGGAAGCAGCTTCCCTGCCTCGTTATAGATCTTCTTGGACACTAGCGTATCGGGCGAAAGGTTCTCGCCGATCATGGAGGACGGATACAGACTGTTGAAATCCAGGACCGCAATGGGCGTGTCGAGATACATCCCGATCTTGGGAGCAATCACGATCGCACCCTCATACCCAATTCCCTCGCCATCCATCGCCTCCTGTGTGAGAAGGATCTGATTGCGTTTCGAAGCCTCGTAAGCCACCCGGGAGAAGATCTTGATTCCTTGACCACGCAGGAAGAGGAACTGGAGCGGAACGAAGCAGACATCCGCCATACCCCGAGAATTCGTGAGGGTATCGAGCTTTGCCATCAGGGTCAAGACCAGGTCGCAATCCTGGATACAATACTTGGCAACGGTTGCCCGATCCTTCGGTGTTCCTCGGTGCATGCGGAAGATATCCTGCGGAGTAATATCGTCCTTGGTAAACGACCACTCCACAATCTTCTTCTCATCGTCGGTGAGATCCGCAAACAGATCCTTCTCCTTTTCATCCAGAACAATCGTGTTGTGTGTGAGAGACCGCACCAGGAACTTGCGACCGTCTTGGTAAGGGTTGATCGTATTGCCCACCAGATCGAAGCACACATAGTTTCCTACAAACAGTCCACGAGTCGTCTTGGTGTGAACAGTATTCCCCTCGAACTTCAAGACCTTGTCCCGCAGGAACGTGGATGCGACATTATCGAGTTTGTAGGAGTCCAAGATATGTTCACGCCGCATCGACAGCAGGAGATCGATGGTCAGGCGGCCGGGCGTCTTCAAATACTCGACCTCATACTTCCCTGAGGCCAGATCAAACGTCTTCTTTTGGAGAATATCTCCCCAGATCTGACCCCTGGCAAGATTGAGCTTCATGCCGCAGATCTTGGCCCGAGTGGCTAGAAACTTGTCGTCAAAGCCGTAGGTGTTGTATCCACAAATGATATCGGGGTTCTCCTCCTGGACATACTCCATAAACCCCTCAATCATATCTGCCTCGGTCCGATACCCCCTGAACTCCACCGAAGGATCCTCCGACTTGTCCACCGACGGCCACACAAACACCTTGCGAGCGATGGACTTGGTCATGGCATTGGACCAGCGGGTTGTGATCCCGATCTGGATCACCGGATCCTTGTCGGGGACAGGAAAGTTGCCGCTCTCAGACATACACTCAATATCGTAGGCAGATACCTTCAGCGGAGTGTCTGCGCTCGCCTTACTACGGATGTTTACGAGATCTACATACCACGACTTCTCCAGCCCCTTGATTTTCTGGCCAGGGATGAATGCGACGGGAGAAGCAGGTAGGATCTCGTGATCGTGGTAGAAGCGTAGAAGCGGAGGGAGGTTGGATTCGTAGACTGTGTACAGAGACTTGCCGTCCTCCTGTGCGTCCTTGGCATACTTGGTCACTGCCTTGAAATCCTTCATAGAATTGACCTCCACCTTCTGGACATTGGTCGTCTTGAATTCGTTGAACCCCGCAAACACATCATACTTGTCCATCGTGGTCACCTTGATATTTGTGATTCCGTGAGTCTCGCTTGCGAAATCGTAGTCTCCACCCACATAGAAATACGGCTTGTATCCCCGAACTCGGATCATTGCCGCCTCGCCTTCATCTGTGCGGCCGTAGATATCAATGACATACTTCCCGAATTCGTCGTGATCGATCCAATCGCAGGGGCAAAGGATAGACATCTTAAATGCTGATTGTTCTTAGTGTTTAGACCTTATCCGTTTTCCCCAGTTGATTGTAGAACACGTCATTCATGATTTCTCTCTTTTCTCCACCGCCACCAACATACGGTCCAATGAAATGATGAAGACTCGTTTGCTCGTCTTTCTGAAACCCTAGGCGTATGTAAGGATTCACAAGAGTGTTATCATAGCACTGCATAGTGTACGCATGATACATAAGATAGGACTGATCAAGGAACGCATTGGGTATGCGCTGACTCTTTGTGTCTGCGTATACTAGATCAAATAGAGTTTGAATTGTCGTGCTCGGTTTAAAGAGCATGATTCCAGCATTCATTGCAGGGGTCTTGGGATCAACAATATTGAAATCAAAAAAACCACTTTCACACCACCAACGTTGTCCGAGTTCTCCTTCTTGCACCACATATAGCTTGTCTTCGATCGGCAATGCCAACAGAGGTGCCAAACTATTTCCGCACAGAACATCTGTATCAAGATACAGGATGCGTTCATATGTAGAACAATCTATCTCGTGAAAAAGTCGGAACTTAACTGCCATGATGTCGTTTGTGGTCTGGATATTGTCTATTACCTTTATTTTGAATGACATACACGACTTCGAAACAACGTTTTCAATGTCAGCGACAAATTCGGGAGACGTGAATACCACAACCTCTGTGTCGGGGGAGAGCGATCCATATAGGGCAATTGAACGTATACACAATTTTAGAAGGTCGATATAATCGGGATTTAAGAAAGACAACATATACACTAGCGTCTTCATTGTGTGATTTGTGGCAGTATGTCTAAATCTTTTAGAGAACATAAGTAATAATGACGTCCCAGGAGCCCCAGACCAACAACCCCCAGCAATGGTTCTATGCCCCGACTCGCCAGAGGAACGATACGGTGCAGCAGGATTACAATGCCCGTGACAACAAGAGCCATCAGGACTACTACCTCACCACTGCCCGCCCCGCAGACTCTTGCCAGAACTTTGACCCCGTGGCCGACTTTGCGTCTTCGTTCGTCACGATGAATTACACGGGCAACTTTGGTAATACGGCAGGTGGGGGGTGCGACGTGGATCTCTACTCCCGTCTAGCGTTGGGAGATCCCGGGACGCAGCGTCTCAAGGGACACCAGCAGACGTTCGCTCGCCCATGGGCTACGACTCCCAATATGGGCGGCGGACCCTCGGCTGCGAACAAGGATGTTGAGAGCCGTCTGATCCAGAGCGCCCCGATCCGAACACGTAAGGAGTGTTCTACGGTCTCCGATAAGTTCTTCCCCCAGCAGTTTGACCCGCTTCTCCAGAGTGTTCGTGACGACATGAAGGAAGCGAGCGGGTTTGTCCAGACATGGTCTCGTGGCGGCGACCCTACGCGTCTCATTCGTAATAAAGCTGTCTCGGAGTAATCTAATAAATAAATGAGAGTTGTGTTCTTCGCACAACATATGCCAGACCCCTGTGGGGCATTTTTTCACGACATTGTATTTGCCAAAGAGCTACAACGTCGTGGTCACACCGTAAATTTTGTGATTACATACGGACGACGAGGAGCCGAAAAGCAGGGTGTGTATCGTGGTATTCAGTGGAAGCATTTCAGCATCTCGGAGCGTGAACTGAACGGTGCCAATATTTGGTGCTCTCCCCACTTCCCATTTCTAAACATCGTCAGGAAACTCAACGAACGATTTCAGAAACCCATTCTTATCACCATGCATTTTGGCGAGGATAAGGACAGCATTATGAACGAATATCCCCGTCTTGGAAAATGGGCTGAAATACTGTGGATTATTTCAGACCATATCACGAACTATATTATGAGCACGGTAAAGCTCTCCTCAAGCATCAAGATTTGCGAGAGTGTGCGTCCCCTCATGATCGAGAACGAAGTGAAGTTTCAGGAGCGTGGAACTCCTCCACCAGGAGACTGTATCACTCTCGTAAACGCCAATCTTCTGAAAGGTCTTCCAGTGTTCTGTGAGCTTGCCCTGCGATTTCCCGAGAAGAAGTTCTTGGGTGTCCGACCCTACTACAACCTGATCAACGTTCCTGAACATCTTCCAAACATCGAATGGATCGATGTGCAAGACGATATACGCACAGTTCTTCAGAAGACCCGTGTTATGCTTGTCCCGTCCCAGTATGAGAGCTGGGGACGTGTTGCGTTTGAAGCAATGTATAATGGCATCCCAGTTGTTCACACGAAACCGTATGACCGGAATGATTCGAGGGCTCGTAAATCTGGATCCTCAGAGGGAATGCAGGAGTGGATCCAGGGAACTCAGCAGGCGTGCACATACGACAAGTTTGACGAATGGGTTGCGGCTATTCAAGCACTTGATAACCCCGAGACGTATACTGAGTATTCAAAGAAAGCTTATGACCGAACATATGAGATGGATATATTCAACGATTTCACAAAGGTTGAGAAGAAACTAGTCGATTATGCGAACATGTATCCCGCCCCAGTCACAACTACGGCAGCGGCTGCTCCTCTGGTAACGCAGCCAATTTTGCAGCTCCGGGCGCCTGTGGGTAATGCGATGCCTTTCCGCGGAGGTCGTTTCTCGCTGAGGCGCTAAGCATATCCGCCATAATCCGTCCCTGGGTAATCCGCTCCTTCGTCTCAGCGTCATGGCCGTCGTTCACTACGGGGGTCGGGGGAATATGCTTCGTTCCCGAGATTACGGGAGCAACCGCCAGTTCCACGAGCGCAGAGATCACATCTCCCTTCTCTTTGATAAGCATCGCCTCAGCAGCCTCCCGAGTCGCTCCCGAATAGTCCATAACCGTCTGAATCTTCTCTGGGGTAGTCATATTTTATGTATACTACATAAAGCACGAAAATGAAATTCATCGAGAACCTCTGCCCCCCGGCTCTCCTGTATGCTCTCTTCCTGGCTATCCAACTTGGGTTTGATGTGGCCGATTTTGCGTGGATTACGGCTGGTACCAAGGTCCTCTTCGGCGGAGCCACCATCTTTATCCTCGACCTCCTCTGCCGCCTCGATCTTGGAATCGTTGCGTGGTTCATCATGGCTGGTCCGTTTATCGTTACCGCCCTCGCAACATCCGTTGCGATGGGACTCCAGATTGACCGTATGACCTTCACACAGTCGTTCTAATTTACACAATAGCATGGTAAGTTATCAAATGCAGAGTGTAGTAGAGCGGGTAGGGACCTATATTATCTACGGCCTTGTAGGAGTCTATGCGGCGGTAGAGCGGTGGTGTGCGCGTCGGGCGCCAGTGTATGAGACGATGACGTGGCAGGCGACGAACCTAGATACGGGAGTTTCGGAGTATGCCGACGAGTATCATGAGCTTCGCCGTGTGGATGCGGATGTTATCCTACACCATATCCGGAAGACTCATGGACTACACCAGAGTCACAAGACAGTGATTCAGTGGACGAACGAGGCGGGTCAGGGATACTTGCTTCCCGACGTTTTTGAGTCTGTAACGGCACCCTGGTTCTTTGTTGGCTACATCGGCGAAGACGGCAAGGCACTAGACTGCACGGACAGGGTAGACCACCTTGTGGTTGAGGGTAATCGTGTGACCATCCCGATTCTTCGTTTGGTGGTAGACTGTCCGGCAGAGAAGTGGGTGTATATCAACCCCAAGACGTTTGACCAGCTGGAATTTCCGTCCGAGGGTATTCTAATTGGTGATGTCGTTCCGGCACCCCCAGCCGTCTCCTCTACGAAAGATGATTGATCACGATCATGCGGCCGTCGTGTGGAAATACATTGATCTCGACAAGAAAGTGAACCCTGCTCCGTTCATAGAACACATGTCTCTATACTCCAACTTGTTTATTCAGCCAGTAGGGCACGTCCTCTTTTGGGGATGCTACTTCTTCTTCCCAGTTCTATTTGAGTATCTCGGCGGGACGGTTGACATGTCCACCTTCTCTATCCTTTTTTACGCAGCATCGTCTCTCCAAGTTCTCTGGAGCGCATTCTCGTGCTGGAGCGAGGTGGTAGAACACTACCATCTCGGCACAACCCTCTACACGTGGAAAATCCTGACCCATGGTCTTGGTCTTCCACTCATCAAAATTAATTCAGCCGATCGCAACCATCAGTATTTCAAGTATGCGGCAGCCATCTCACTGCTTCAGAACCTCGGTTAGATTGCCACCGAACATTCCCTGGAAACTCTTGACGAGTTCTGCTCCCTGCTGGACCTGAGGTCCCAGGGAAGAGAGCGTCTCCACAAGCTGTTTCTGAGTATCCATGAGTTCCTTCGTATCGTCACGCATCTGCAAAACCTGTTCGGGGTTCAGTTTCTGGAAGGCGTGTAGAACCGTGGTTCCCGCATCCAAGTGAGAATCCTCGATCTTCGCCGATTTGGAATCGCTGTGAGGTTCCGGGTCCTTCTTTTCCTGCTTCTCCTTGTCCTTCTTGTCGCTCTTCTTCTCGTCGCTCTCCGTAGGGTTCTCGTAGTTCTCCTTGAGAGCCTGACCTGAAATCAGAACTACACCCGCAATCGTGGCGATTCCAAGCGTTACGGCAGCCGTCAGGGGCATGCGGACGCCGTATCCCACTACGGCGGTAATCAGCACAAGCCAGACAGCGAGGTATCCTAGCTGGCGCTGGACAAGGAATACGATGGTCACCAGCAAAAGTAGAGAAGCGACAGCAGTATCCACGTTTGCCTTCATTGATTCTAGGGTAGAATTTAAACAACCGTTACAGGGCTTCCAACCGCAACGGTATCGGCCGTTCCGGCAATGCCCGAGCCGTTAAATGTATATCCCGCCCGAGGCTGCTGGAGAGCAAGAGTGCCTCCCCGGTGACGACGACGACGACCCGCCGTCTTCTTCCCCTTTCCACGGCGACGACGACCACCCGTCATATTGTTTCCGCCACGACCCTGGAGATTGGCGCCGCAATCGCTGCCCGCCTGATTATTCCAGAGTGCGCTTCCAGCATTCGGGCGGCCAGGATCGGACAGAATCGATCCGCCGAATCCGTATCCGCCTCCACGCTTGACCGAACGACTACGACGGCGACCAGCCTTTTTTGTATGTTTACGACCACGAGCCATTTGTATTGGACAGAGACTAGATTCTAGATTCTCGGTGTCCATGTCCCGTCTTCATTCTGGACGCACTCCAGTGTGAACACGGATCCTAGACTGCGAAGATGTTTGGATAGCGCCAATGTCTGTACACGCAAATATCCTACATCCGCAACTTTATACACGTCAGGAATATCCGTAGAAACGATCTCATACTTGTCGTGGTTTTGGATCTCTGGCTTAGTTTCCATAAAGATCCCCTTTTCGCCATGAGCATCCGTATAATGCTCGTATCCACGAATATCGGTCGCATTGTCTCGGTGCTCAATCTTGCGGGTCTCAAACGCAGGGCACGGAGTATACGCCGCCATCGCCAACTTCAAGAACTCGTTCCTCTGTGCGAACGACTTTGTCTTGAACATAGGGGTTCCATTCCACATCCACATATCTGCGATATACATATGTGTGGAGGTGTATTCGACTCGCAAGATTGTATCTTCAAAACACCGTTCATCCCAAACCACCCTGAAAATCTGAGGAGTCGCATCGGGTTTCCGGGGGACCCAGTAGGCTACCGGTGTTGACGATTCGTCACGGGTAAGACACAGCCATCCTGGCATTCCGCTAGTCTGTGGGGATTTGCACGTGAATGCCCCAATCGATCCTTGACCTTGACGGGTCATGCGAAGTCCCGAATCCCATCCGTAGAGTGTTTTGAGTCTATTCATATATACTATCAATCATCTACCATCAAAATCACTCTCACTCGGGTTCCCTCGCTCGTTCGCATTCTCCTACTTCGCCGGCGTTCCTCCCGATGACCCTGACCACCCGACCTTATCCATTTCACGGGTATCGATGGGCGGGGGGAGTTCAGGCATTGGCTGGGCGGCAGGGGGAGGCATTCCAATAAAGGTGGGGACCGTAACAGTCTGGCTATGACTTTGAGGCGGCTCTACCCTAGGCGGAAGGACAATCTGAGGCTGGGGCTGGGGCGGGGCCGGCGGAGCTTGGAGCTCAGGAATGAGGGCGGGGAGAGGTGTGCGGTCGACATACACGATCTTCGGCTTGGGCGCCTGGATCGTCCTGGAAATCCAGAATACTCCAATATGAAGAACTACAATCACCATAATGGTTGCAAAGGCAAGGTAGACAATATCCGAGATTTCCATGTTATTTTATGGAAAGTTTTGTAAGACCTAAAATTAAACACAAGCATGTCTGACCCTGTACCCGAATCCGTTGCCACTGCCATTGACGTAGCGAAGACTGCCGTCATTGACTTTGCCAACAAGTCTGAGCTCGTGAAGTTTGTCATTCAGAAGATCGCTGAGGTAGAGATCCTCGCCGATCGTTCCGATGAGGATAAGGCCAAGTTCATTGTAGAGGAAGTCAAGAAGGCCATTCGTGAATCCCCCCTATCCGAGGAGCAGAAGACTCAGCTTGTTACATGGTGCGACGTTGCGCTTCCCTACGTCATTGAGGCCGTCAAGATCGTGAAGGCCGAGGTCGGGAAGGTTGCGAACGTGGCCCTGGCCGAGGTGAAGAAGTGCTGCCCTTCGTGGTTTTCGAAGAAGGCTGCTGCCCCGCCGGCGTAAACAGATCATCGTTCTCCGTGAACGATCCGTCCTGCCATACCGATACCCTCACTGTTTCAGAATAGTCGATCCTGTCCAGGACATTCGGATATGGATGCGTTTCAATTTTTACCAGTCCGTCCTTCTGGGGCTGGAATGTTCGGCACGTCTTTTCGTGTGGATTCAGACACTGGAGTCCACACCAAAGGAACGTCGTTTTATAAGTTTTCTGGGGAACTGGGCGGGATTCCCAGACCTTGGAGAGAGTATACATTGTATTCCTATTCACAGTAGGTCTAAATATACATCAGACCCATCGTGACGGCAAAGAAGACGGCGGCGTGAACAAGCAGACCGATGCCTGTCGGGATACCGTTCTCAAACACCCGGGGGCCGCTTATCGAGCGAGACAGACCGTCCACGACCCGGAACGTGATCGGATTGGCCAGGATATAGAATAGGAGTCCCTGGAACGCCGAGATCTGGAGTTTCTGCATATCGGTAGGGGCGGGCATCGTATATGTGTATTATTCTCTAGCTTGGAAAGTATTGCGAGTGGCTTGTATTGTTTCTAGGAGCTGAGGGATCTTGTGGAGCACTGCACTAATTTCCAGCTCATTTCGTTTAGCGGGTTCACGTGCATCCAGGGTTTCCGTGACAAAGACAATGGCCGTCAAAAGAAGCGACTGGCGGGGCTTGGACAGTTTGGGTTCCCATCGTAGGCAGTAGAGTTTGTACAGGGATTCAATGTATGTATTGGAATGAGCATTCAAGACATCCCAGAACATCCAGACCAGCGCCTTGGAAAACTTGGAATTCACGTAAGGATTGCGGCGTTCCGCACAGAGAAGAGGCTGTTTCGTCCGTTTCTTCTGTTCACGGGCATATGCCAGTATCCATGACATCCAATATAGGGCTCGTAGGGTATCCCGAGTCTGAATAGAAAAACAGAACTCGTTAAACGGAATCTTGAGTTCGTACGGGTCGTCGGACTTGACGAATGGCAAGCATGCAGCCTGTGATGTTGCCCGTAGATTTTCACGCACAGTTTCTGGCTGGAAATCGTGAAGGGGTTTGATCGTAGGAAGTGCAATGGGTTTCTGTTTCCGGGCGATTGCCAAGGCTACCGCTGTTTCACATACCAGCGCCCTCGCCTCTTCGTGGTTGCGAATATCTGTCATCGTATGAATGCTGAACCGGTCTTCGATCGAGGCAAACCGTTCATACTGTGATGTGAGGTAGGTGAACATATTGGGACAGCGGTGGACGTAGAGAGATCCGCCCTCAAACAGAGTATTCCACAACGAATGAACAAGTCCAGAGCACAGGAGTTCCAGTGTCCAGTAACACGCATAATCGGCATGACCCAATTGAATGCTTTGGAGGAGGGATTTATGGGCAAGCGTGCGTGCGTGCCCGGAAAATGTGAACGTTTGGAAATCTGCAACTGTTCGGGTATCTGTGATTCTACTCATTGTTGATGGGCTGACAGTTTAGAACGTGTAATATACCGTATTGGCTCCCGAGTTAATCAGAGTCAGACCGTTTCCTGCTTGGAGATACATCGAGGTTGGACCCCCAACGGTATTCAGGGTTCCCCCCGTGAAATTGAGGGTATAATTGATAGGCGAGTTATTTTTGATAACCCAGTAAGCTCCCGTTGCAGCTTCAAGAATCGGACCTGTCCCCCAAGAGATAGTACCTGTTCCAGCCGTGAATATATACACACGACGGTTACCACCAACAATCGAATTCGTTTGTGTCAGTCCATTCCCGATTTCAAGTTCTGGATATGTAGAAAGGTACGAAATGATAACAACACCGGAACCACCGACTCCACCTGCTGACTGCTGGGGGGTAGAGTTGAGGAAGTTGCCGCCGCCTCCACCACCTCCAGTATTTGCTTGTCCCGGAGATCCGTCTAAATTATTTACGCTACCAGCTCCACCGCCACCAAGACCACCAGTTCCTCCTGTAGTGTCGCGGGCGCCTGCACCTCCACCTCCACCGGCATAGTATAGATTTGTACCCGTAATATCATTTTGACGTCCAATACCTCCAGTACCTGTATTCGGAGAACCACCTCCAACTCCACCTACCGCCCCTGCACCTCCACCTCCACCTCCCATGTATGGAGCAGCCCCCCCGCCGGGCGAAACTCCTGAACTGTTCCCTCCACCAGCATTTCCTACACCTGTACCCGTAGCCGCTCCTCCTCCCGATGAGAAACGTCCAGCACCTCCACCACCAGATCCTCCATTCGCAGTCCCTGGTCTTCCAGCACCGGTATCTCCTTGTCCGCCACCACCACCTCCGCCGACTGTTATTGTCGAAAAGACTGAATCAGTGCCATCTCCTCCAGCGTTTCCAGACCCACTACCAGCGCCCGATCCTCCCGGACCTCCACTACCAACGGTGACAGTGTATTGTACTCCAGCAGTACGTGTTAATGAGCCAGTTGTATATCCTCCTGCTCCACCGCCACCACCATTACGTGATCCACCTCCACCACCTCCACCAACAACCAAATAAGTCATAGGTCTAACAAGATCAGTTTGTCCTGGCAAAGCAATTGTAATATTACATCCACTAGCGTATACAAGGTTGAAATAAGTAGAAGCGTTGGTAGGAGAAAGAGTAAACGTGTTTGTACTGATGACGGAGACGTTGACCGTGTTGATGATATTGGATGTCGTCCGAATCGCTCCAGAGACATCTAGGGCATATGTTCCTGGTACACGTCCAATTCCAACGTAATTGTTTGAGGTGTCTGCTTGAATGGTGGGAGCAGCCGTAGAGGTCGAGTAGACCAGGAATGTGTTGGGCGCAGTAGCTCCCGAACTAACTAGACTCGGATTTTTTCCAATGAAGGTGCAGTTGCTCTGAGTATTTGAGTATCCAGCATAGAATCCGAGGGCGTTTGCGTGTTGCGCAGTATTTCCCGAGAGGGAGTTGGATCCCAGTCCGACAACGGTTGAGTTTACTATCCTTATGCTGCTTGTATTCACAATACTTGTAGTCACCGATTGGGCACTCAGACTGACAACATTCGCTGTTCCCGAAACGTCGAGTGCGTATGCTCCTGGAACCTTTCCAATTCCAACGTAATTGTTTGAGGTATCTGCTTGAATGGTGGGAGCCACAGAAGTGGAGTAGACCAGGAATGTGTTGGGCGCAGTAGCTCCCGAACTAACTAGACTCGGATTTTTTCCAATGAAGGTGCAGTTGCTCTGAGAGTTTCCGTATCCAGCATAGAATCCGAGGGCGTTTGCGTATTGCGCAGTATTTCCCGAGAGGGAGCTAGATCCTAGCGCAACCACGTCTCCGAAAAGCAGTCGGCCAGCACACAGGGTATTTACGTTCACAGTCGCAGCCGACAAGGTCGTGTTTGAGAGGGTTATTCCGCCGATTGTATTAGTTGCTGAAGGCTCATTCGTTGTGATATTGGAAACACGTAGACTACCTTGGACATCAAGCTTGATGGTAGGACCCGGCAATGCTCCGATTCCTACAGCAGAGTTAGAGATATAGACTGGACCGATTGTACTGGCGGCCCCTGGCACAGTGAAAAAACTACTTGCTGCAACTGTTCCACATACGTCAAGGGCATACTCTGCCCGAGGAGCCCGACCTATTCCAAGTAATCTGCCCGATACATCTCCCTGGAGGAACGGCACCCCGGCACTGGTAGAATATACAATAAGCGCATTGCTTACAGCAGGATTATACCCTGGATTGCTTCCAAGGAATATCATATTGTTGGTTGATCCATTCGATCCCGCCGCCGTTCCGAACGCAACAACATCTGTGCCTGTATTTCCAGTTAGAACTCCTTGTCCAAGTCCAATACGTCGGTTGCCCGATACAAATACCGCCGAAAGCGAATTGAACGATACGATTCCAGAGAGATCGTATCCAGATAGATTCACAGCTTGAGTTGCCCGAAATGTCGACCATGCAGCGGCGTCAGCCCCTGGAATCTGCCATTCTATAGATGAACCAGTATAGGTAGGAACTGTTCCAGTCCCTGGTGTAGTTGATGGAGACCACGTAACACCATTGAGCTTGCCAAGAGAGACATTGGATGCCTGGATAGTTCCCGATACGTCCAGTGCAAACGCCCCTGGAGCTTTGCCAAGACCTACACGGTTAAAACTTAAATCTCCCTGGATCAGCGGAAGCATGGACAAGGAATACACCACAAACTGATGATTTGCTGCCACCGAATACCCCGGGTTGCTACCTATGAAGATAGAGTTGGCACGAGTATTGCTTAACCCCGCATACTGGCCAATGTAAATACAGTTGGTCGCTGCACCAGACACACCGGCATTGAATCCAATACCGATCGTATTTGATCCACTGTTGTCCACGAGAGACCGGAACCCCATGGCAACGTTGCTTGCCCCCGACAGATTCCATCCGGCCCAGTCGCCTATACTAATATTGTTATCTCCAGTATTGTTCGACCCAGCATTTGAACCAATCGCTACAAGATTTACACCTTTGTTTCCCATTCCAGCGTTGGCTCCAAACGCATTCAAGCTGTCTTTTGTGTTCCCCGACCCGGCATTGAACCCAAACGCATTGACGTATGTTCCGGAATTATTAAGAGCAGCATTGAAACCAAACGCATTGACTGATGATCCCGTGTTATTCAGTCCGGCGCTGGGTCCCATCAAGTTCACAATCGACCCCGAGTTATTAAACCCTGTTCGATTCCCAAATAAGTTTACATTGGATGGTGTTCCAACTTGGTTGTTGGATATTCCAACAATAAATCGTAAAGGACTACTTTGTATGGTTACGGAAACACTATTGATGGCAGTAAGACTTACAAGGGAAGATACGGTTACTGTCCCAATACTCGCCGTCGGAGCGGTTAAGTTTCCGACTACTGTGAGGAGTCCGCTGATTGTCGCCGCAGATAAGGTAGCTAATCCTCCGACGTTGAACGTATTACTTACACTCCCAGCAGATACCGTAAGCAAAGAGGTTCCAGCTGAGATATTTCCTAAAACAGTTAGGAGGTTTGACACTGTAGCCGCAGATAGGGTAGCCAGTCCGCTGATGGTCGCAGC
>Ga0114966_10000927_pt1 | contig 27591 bp, 22 predicted proteins | sample M_130207_XF_Meta_FD_87029 | JGI IMG/M metagenome (GOLD analysis project Ga0114966, IMG submission 87029) | Freshwater microbial communities from Lake Montjoie, Canada to study carbon cycling - M_130207_XF_MetaG | ecosystem: Environmental > Aquatic > Freshwater > Lake | place: Lake Montjoie... | reverse complement strand
TGGCTGACAGAGCCCAACGTCACGATAGTCTATAACTAGGATTGAGGATTGAGTCTTAAATCCTCGCTCCTCGCTCCTCAATCCTGCCTTTAAGCGCTTGGCATTGTCGCTTTCATCGAAGGGCGCGCGGCGAACTTTTCGAACCAGCGCGCGAGCGCGGGCCGGTTCTTGCGCCAGTCGTCGTCGCCGTAACGGAAATCCAGCCAGCCCAGCGCGCAGGCGACGGTGATGTTGCCGATGGTCGGCTCGCCATCAAGCGTGGCGGCTTCGCGTTCCAGCAGGTCGAGCCCGCCGCGCCACTTGGTTTTCTGGCCTTCTACCCAGCCTGTCCACTGGAATTCCTTGGGACGCACGGCCATTTCATAGCGGCACAGGATGCCGGCATCGAGGATGCCGTCACCGGTCGCCTGCAACTTGAGCGCGGTCCAGCGCGCGGGGCCGGCAGCCGGAAACAGCTTGCGGCCCGCATTCAGGCTGTCGAGGTATTCGCAGATGACGGGCGAATCGAATACCGCGGTGCCGTCATCAAGCAGCAGCGCAGGGATTTTTGTCAGCGGGAAGGCCTGCGCCAGGCTCGCGTTTTCCTGCACCGGCGATACCATGGTGGTGATTTCCTCGATTTTTCCGTCCAGACCCGTTTCGCTCGCAAACACGCGCACTTTGCGCACGAACGGCGATGCATTATTGAAAAATAGTTTCACGGTGCTCCCCGCTGGTTGAGTAATTGAAATGTGCCCGCGTGGCCAAGACCGTGTCGTGGGCAGCCCATTATACGGTCGGCAGGGTATCGAAGCGCTCGAAGCTGCCGTGCGCGTCCGCAACCGTGACGTCGGTCACCGTTGCATGCTGTGGCCCGCGCCGCGCGCGTTCTATCATGGCGTGGACTGCCTCGGACGTGCCGGCGAGCACCGCTTCGACGCTGCCGTCGTGGCGATTGCGCACCCAGCCGGTGACATGCAGGTCGTGCGCAGTGCGGCTCATGAAGTGCCGGTAGCCCACGCCCTGCACGCAGCCGGTGACGACGAGGTGTTTGACGATAGTCGTGGATGGCGTCATGGCTGCCGGTGAAAATCCCGCGGGAGGTCTAGAATGGCGGCACGCAGTGATTTTAATGCCGTGAGGAGAAATTTATGAAACGCATTTTACGCGCCCTGACATGCGCCGCCTTATTGTCCACGCCGGGCTTGCTGCCGGCATTGGCGGCCGACACCGCGCCGGGCGCCGCGGTCAAACACAAGGTCATATTCCAGGTCAGCGACAACGACCCGGCGAAATGGAACCTCGCGCTCAACAACGTGCGCAATATTCAGCAGGACCTTGGCAAGGACAGCGTCGAAATCGAAGTCGTCACCTACGGCCCCGGGCTCAACATGTTGAAGCTCGACTCGGCGGTATCGGCGCGCGTCGGTGACGCGCTCGGCCAGGGCGTCAAAATCATGGTGTGCGAAAACACCATGACCAATACCAAGGTGAGCAAGGCCGACATGCTGCCCAACATCGGCTACGTCAAAGCCGGCGTGGTCGAACTGATGGTCAAACAGCAGCAGGGCTGGTCGTACATTCGCCCTTAGTTCAGGCGGCAGCACCAATGTGCTGCGCGCGCTCGAGCGCCGCGGCACGATCGGGCAGCAGATCGGCGCCCAGCATGTCGAGCAGGCCCGATTGCCGGATCATCGACGCCGGCTGTTGGTGCGCGCTACATACCAGCAGGTTAAGGCCGCGCGCCTGCAGTTCGTAGCGTACCATTTCCAGCGTGTGGGTCGCCGTGGAATCCATGTAGATCACGTGGTCCAGATCGAGGACCAAGGTCTTGAGTCCGTGGTCATGGGCGCGCGACAACACTTCCAGCGTGTCCGCGGCGCCAAAGAACAGTGCGCCACTCGCTTCGTAGACCACAACGCCGGCAATAACCCTGTCATTTTCACCATGCCGTACGCGTGCCACCACGGTGACCTGCGCCATGCGCCGGACCAGCAGCAATGACGCCCACAGGATGCCGACCTGCACGGCTATCGTCAGGTCGAACACCACCGTCAGTACGAAAGTCGACAGCAATGTCGCGGTGCGGCCCGGCGAATAACGCGGCATGGTTTTGAATTCGCTCCAGTCGCCCATGCGCACCGCCACCATGATGAGAATGGCTGACATACAGGCGAGCGGAATGTATTTCGCCAGCGGCGCGGCAACGAGAACTATCAGCAACAAGACCAGCGCGTGAATCATGCCGGCGATGGGCGTGCGCCCGCCGTTGCGGATGTTGACGCTGGTGCGCGCGATGGCGCCGGTGGCGGGGATGCCGCCGAAAAACGGCGTCACGATATTGGCGATGCCCTGTGCGATCAGTTCCTGGTTCGCGTCGTGCTTGTCCTTGATCATGCCGTCGGCGACCACCGCGCACAGCAGCGATTCAATCGCGCCAAGCAGCGCAATGGTGATGGCCGGCACGATCAGGTAGCGCAGGTGATCGAGGCTCAGGTCAGGCGCTTTGAATTGTGGCAGGGTCTGCGGAATGCCGCCGAACTTGCTGCCGATGGTTTCGATCGGCAGGTTGAGCAACGCCGAAGCGAGTCCGCCGAGCAGCAGCACCACAACGGGACCGGGCACGCGCTTGCCCCACCTGTTGGGCCACGAAGCAATCAGCAGCAGCGATGCGGAAGCGACCGCCAGCGTTTGCCAGCTCGCGGTGTGCAACGCCGAGCCGAGCGCGCGGATCTGCGCAAAGAACTCGGCGGGCAGGGGACCGGTGGCGAGCCCGAGGAAATCCTTGATCTGCGACAGAAAGATCAGCACCGCGATGCCGTTGGTGAAGCCGATGATCACCGGCAGCGGAATGAACTTGATGAGGACCCCGAGGTGCAGCACGCCCATTGCGAGCAGGATGCAGCCGGCCATGAAGGTGCAGATCAGGAGATTGGCGAGTCCGTACTGGACCACGATGCCGTAAACGATGACGATGAACGCGCCAGTCGGGCCGCCGATCTGCACGCGTGAGCCGCCGAGCGCCGAAATGATGAAGCCGGCGACGATGGCGGTGAAGATGCCGGCTTCAGGCTTGACGCCGGAGGCGATTGCAAACGCCATCGCCAGCGGCAGTGCGACGATGCCGACGGTAATACCGGCCAGCAGGTCGGCGATGAAGATTTCGCGGTTGTAGCCCTTCAGGCATTCGATCAGCTTGGGCCGGAACGCGAAATGGCGCGAGAACGTGATCATCGGTTGCCTACGTTATGCGAAGCGCACTGATTGAAAATAGTGCAAAAACATTGAACCGCAAAGGACGCCAAGCAAAGCAGGAAAGCCGCGAGGAACAGAATCTCAATCTCCCCGCGAGTATTCTGATTCACGAAATACTTTTTTTACCTTCGCGTCCTTCGCGTCCTTTGCGTCCTTCGCGGTTCAAGATTGCCGTTTGGTTTGTTGTGTAATTCAAGCGACCCGGTACTTCTTGATCATCTTCTGATCGAGCACGATGCCGAGTCCCGGCGCGTCGCTTACGGTGGCAAAGCCGTTCTTGATGGCGGGGCGGTTGAGCCACATCTTCTGCCACACCGGGTCGCGGTCGGGGTCGGCGAAGCATTCGAGGTAAGTGCCGTGCGGCACGGCGGCGAGCAGATGTTGCGCGACCTGCGCTTCCTCGTGGTGCGCCATGCGCACGCTGGCCGTGTAGCAGAGCGCCGCGGCGCGCTTCCAGTCGGTGATGCCACCGCCTTCGGAAACGTCGAAGTTGACGTAGTCCACCGCGCCGCCATCGACCAGACGGCGCACGCCCTGGCTGGTGATTTCGCACTGGCCAGCGTTGACCGGTATGCGCGTTGACTGGCGCACGCGAGCCATCAGCGCGACGTCGTCGTGCCAATGACAGGGTTCTTCGAACCACGTGATGTTGAGCGGCTCGATCAGGTGCGCGAATTTGATCGCGTCCTGCACGTTCCAGCCGCGATTGGCGTCGACGACGATGATGAAATCATCTCCAACAGCCTTGCGCGCGGCCTGCACGCGTTTGAAGTCCTGCTCCGGCGTGAGTCCGCCGACTTTGAATTTGCATCCGGCCATGCCCGCCTTGCGATAACTTTCGATTTCGCGGCCGTAATCGGCGAGCGTCTTGCCATCGACGTAGTAGCCGCCGATGGAAATAATCGGCAATTTATTGCGGTAGCCTCCGAGCAGTTGCCGGACGCTTTTGCCCAGCGCCTTGCCGTGCAGGTCCCACACCGCGCAGTCGATGCACGAGATGGCCTCAAGCAGGTTCTTGCGGTCGCCGCTGGTGTGCGTCAGCGCGAACATCTTTTCCCACAGCCGCTCGATCGCGAATATGTCTTCGCCGATGGCCAGCGGAGCGAGCAGTTTCTTGATCATGCGCACGATTTCAGCGCCGTGCGCGCGGTTATCGCCGTTATACACTTCGCTCACCAATCCGCCTGCGTAAATGCGCGTGACGACGGTGCAGCGCTTCTTCACGTCGTAGGTGCTGCCGCCGAAGTTTTTCTTCAGCGGAATCGAGATGGCGACGGCTTCGACTTTGTCGATACGCATTTGAAAATTCCGTGAGGAGTGAGGGGTAAGGAGTGAGGAGTAAGCAGCGGGCCGGTTGTGAGTCTTCCGCCCCACCCCTCTCGCCTCACGCCTCTCGAATCATTTCACCCGCATGCCGGGCCCGGCGCCGGCATCGGGCGACAGCAGGAAAATTCCCGGCGCTTCGCCCGAGGCGGCGAGTACCATGCCCTCGGACATGCCGAACTTCATTTTGCGCGGCGCGAGATTGGCGACGACGACCGTCAGCTTGCCGACGAGTGCGGCGGGGTCGTACGCCGACTTGATGCCGGCGAATACCTGGCGCGTGCCGAGTTCGCCGACGTCGAGCGTCAGCTTTAGAAGTTTGTCGGCGCCTTCGACGTGCTCCGCATTCGAAATTTTGGCGATGCGCAAATCGATTTTGGTGAAATCGTCGATTGTGATGACGCCATCGCCTGCGGCAGCGGGCGGGGGCGTCACGCCGGACTTCGCGGGTGTGGCGGGATGAGGGGTGGAGGCTGTCACTTTCGGAGTTTCCTTTTCGATTTCGAACAGCGCGCCGAGTTGTTTTTCTTCGACGCGGGTCATGAGATGTTTGTATTCGTTGATGCGATGTCCGTCCGCAAGCAATGTGGAGGCATCGCTCCATTGAAGAGAGTTGATGTTCAGGAACCCTTCGACATTGCGGGCCAATTCCGGCATCACGGGTTTCAGGTAAAGAGTCAACAGCCTGAATGCGTTGATCGCCTGCGAGCATATCTGGTGCAGTGCTTGTTTTTGCCCGGGATCCTTCGCGATTTCCCACGGCTTCGCATCGTTGACGAACTGGTTGACCTGGTCGGCTAACGACATGATCGTGCGCAGCGCGTGACCGAATTCCCGATCGTTATAAGCAGTCTGGATCTGGCCGGCGTGTTTTTGCAAGTTCGCGACGGAGGCGTGTGCAGGCCCGGCAGTCAATTTGCAGTCGAACTTTTTTAGAAAACCCGCGCACCGGCTGGCAATATTGATGTACTTTCCGACGAGATCACTATTCACGCGGGCCATGAAATCGTCGGGATTGAAATCGATGTCCTCGACGCTCGCATTGAGCTTGGCCGCGATGTAATAGCGCAGCCATTCGGGATTCATCCCGACATCGAGATAGCGCAGCGGTGAAATCCCTGTGCCGCGGCTCTTGGACATCTTCTCGCCCGACACCGTGATAAAGCCGTGCACGTTGATCTGGTCCGGGTCCTTGTAGGGCTTGCCGGCGAAGTGCAGCATTGCGGGCCAGAACAGGGTGTGGAAATAGATAATGTCTTTGCCGATGAAGTGAATCTGCTCGGACTTCGGATCGGCGAGAAATTTTTCGAAATCCATGCCCTTCTTCGCGCAGTAATTCTTGAAGCTCGCGAGATAGCCGACAGGGGCGTCGAGCCAGACATAGAAATATTTGCCGGGTGCGTCGGGAATCGGGATGCCGAAATAGGGCGCGTCGCGCGAAATGTCCCAGTCGCCGAGCGCTTTGTCGCCTTTGCCTTCGAGCCACTCTTTGGCCTTGTTCGCGACTTGCGGTTGCAGTCGGCCGGGTTTGTCGAGCCATTGTTTGATGAAATCGACGCACTTCTGGTCGGACAATTTGAAAAAGTAGTGCTCCGACGTTTTCATCACCGGCGTTGCGCCGGACAGCGTCGAATACGGATTTTTCAGATCGGTTGGCGCGTAAACAGAACCGCAGACTTCGCAGGCATCGCCGTATTGGTCCTTCGCGCCGCATTTCGGGCATTCGCCCTTAATGTAACGGTCGGCGAGGAACATGTTCTTGACCGGGTCGTAAAACTGCTCGATCGGCTTAGAATAGATGAGGCCCGCCGCTTTGAGCTTGCGGTAGATGTCCTGCGACATCTCGGTATTTTCCGGCGAATGGGTCGAGTGCCAGTTGTCGAATTCGATGTGGAATCCATCGAGGTATTTCTTGCGCTCGGAACCGATGCGGGTGACGAGCTGCTCGGGTGTTATGCCTTCGCTTTCGGCCTTGAGCATGATGGGCGCACCATGCGCGTCGTCCGCGCACACGAAATGCACTTCGTTGCCCTGCATGCGCTGGAACCGCACCCAGATATCGGCTTGGATGTACTCCATGATGTGGCCGATATGGAACGATCCGTTCGCGTACGGCAGCGCGGTGGTGACAAACAGCTTGCGCGTCATCGTGCGCTTCCCCTATTCGTAGCCGGAAAGTACGCTAATGTAACGCTGCCGTTCGTAAAATGCGGCAGGGCGGTGGTGGCGAAGATCTTGCGGGTCATGTGCGGGGTAGCCAGGATAAGCCTTGAATTGTAACAAACCCCCTCTCGATTTCAGGGTTTTAGGGTGGTTTCGTTAGGCTTTCGGGGTGTAATTGTTTAGAATTCCGCCCTCACCGCTCAATATCCGGGACCACCCATGGCAATCACCGAACAGCAAGTCCAGGCCGCGCTCAAGGAACTGACCGATCCCAACACGGGCAAAGACTACGTGACGGGCAAGGAAGCGAAGAACATCAAGATCGACGGCGACAACGTGTCGCTCGATATCCTGCTGGGCTACCCGGCCAGGACCCAGATCGAGCCGATCCGCAAGCAGGTCGTCGCCAAGCTGAAGACTATCCCGGGCATAGGCAGCGTGACCGCGAATGTGACGATGAAAATCGTTTCACATGCGGTGCAGCGCGGCGTCAAGCTGGTTCCGGGCGTCAAGAACATCATTGCGGTCGCCTCGGGCAAGGGCGGCGTCGGCAAAAGCACGACGGCCGTCAATCTGGCACTGGCGCTCGCCGCCGAAGGAGTGAGCGTCGGCATGCTGGACGCGGACATCTACGGCCCGTCGCAGCCGACCATGCTCGGCATTACCGGGCGGCCGGAATCGAAGGACGGCAAGCGCCTCGAGCCGATGGAAGGGCACGGCATACAGGCCATGTCGATCGGCTTCCTGATCGACGTCGAGACGCCGATGGTGTGGCGCGGCCCGATGGTCACACAGGCGCTCGAGCAACTGCTGAACGAAACCAACTGGCGCGACATCGATTACCTGGTGGTCGACCTGCCGCCCGGCACCGGCGACATCCAGTTGACGCTGGCCCAGCGCGTGCCGGTCACCGGCGCGGTCATCGTCACTACTCCCCAGGACATCGCGCTGATGGATGCCCGCAAGGGACTCAAGATGTTCGAAAAGGTCAATATTCCCATCCTCGGCGTGGTCGAGAACATGAGCCTGCATATCTGCTCCAAGTGCGGCCATGCAGAGAACATTTTCGGCAGCGGCGGCGGCGACCGCATGAGCAAGGACTATGGCATCGATTTGCTGGGCTCCCTGCCACTCGACATCCGCATCCGCGAGCAGGCCGATTCGGGCAAACCCACCGTGGTCGCCGACCCCGACGGGCAGGTGGCCGAGATTTACCGCCAGATCGCGCGCAAGGTCGCCGTCAAAATCGCCGAGAAGCAGCAGGACCACTCGGCGGCGTTCCCCAAAATCGTCGTTCAAAATACGTAAGGTGTAAGGTGTAAGGAGTGAGGCGGGAGGTGTAAAATCCCGCCGAACCATGAAAACGCCTCACTCCTCGCGCCTCTCGTCCCTCGATGAGCATTAAATCCGACCGCTGGATACGGCGCATGGCGCAAGAGCACGGCATGATCGCGCCGTTCGAACCCAACCAGGTCAAAGAGGTCAACGGCCAGCGCATCGTCTCGTACGGCACCTCGAGCTACGGCTACGATATCCGCTGCTCGGACGAATTCAAGCTGTTCACCAACATCAATAGCACGATCGTCGATCCGAAGAACTTCAACGACAAGTCGTTCGTCGATATCAAGGCCGAATCGTGCGTGATCCCGCCGAATTCGTTTGCGCTTGCACGCACCGTCGAATATTTCCGTATTCCGCGCAACGTGCTGACGATCTGTCTGGGTAAATCCACTTACGCGCGCTGCGGCATCATCGTCAACGTCACGCCGTTCGAACCGGAATGGGAAGGTTATGTGACGCTGGAGTTTTCGAACACGACGCCGCTGCCCGCCAAGATTTACGCCAACGAAGGGATCGCCCAGGTGATTTTCCTGGAATCCGATCCCGATGACGTCTGCGAGACTTCGTACAAGGACCGCGGCGGCAAGTACCAGGGGCAGCAGGGCGTTACCCTGCCCAAAATCTAGCGCGCGTGAGCGAGTTCCATCTTATCGATGCCGCCGGCCGCCGTGCCGTGCGGCTGCCGCCATTCTAGGGAGTCCGGCATGAAATTCCGTTTTCCGGTCATCGTCATCGACGAGGATTTCCGCTCCGAGAACGCGAGCGGGCTCGGCATACGCGCGCTCGCCAAGGCGATCGAAGACGAGGGCATCGAAGTCATAGGCGTTACGACCTACAGCGACCTGTCGCAGTTTGCGCAGCAGCAGTCGCGCGCTTCCGCGTTTATCCTGTCGATCGACGACGAGGAGTTTACGCCGGGGCCCGAAATCGACCAGGCGGTGCTGAATCTGCGCGCCTTCATCGAAGAGATCCGTTTCCGCAACTCGGAGATCCCGATCTACCTCTACGGCGAAACCAAGACCTCGCGGCACATTCCCAACGACATCCTGCGTGAGCTGCACGGCTTCATTCACATGTTCGAGGACACGCCGGAATTCGTCGCCCGCCATATCATCCGCGAGACGCGTACTTATCTCGACGGCCTGGCGCCGCCGTTTTTCCGCGCGCTGACCAATTATGCGCAGGACGGCTCGTATTCCTGGCACTGCCCGGGACATTCGGGCGGCGTGGCCTTTCTCAAGAGCCCGGTCGGCCAGATGTTTCACCAGTTTTTCGGCGAGAACATGCTGCGCGCCGACGTGTGCAACGCGGTCGATGAGCTCGGGCAGTTGCTCGATCACTCCGGGCCGGTCGCGGCGTCCGAGCGCAACGCGGCGCGCATATTCAACTGCGACCACCTGTATTTCGTCACCAACGGCACCTCCACTTCCAACAAGATGGTGTGGCATTCGACGGTGGCGCCAGGTGACGTCGTTATCGTCGACCGCAACTGTCATGTGTCGATTTTGCACGCCATCACGATGACCGGTGCGATTCCCGTGTTCCTGATGCCGACGCGCAATCACTTCGGCATCATCGGCCCGATTCCGCTCGAGGAATTCCGCTGGGAAAACATCGAGAAAAAAATCAAAGCCCATCCGTTCGCGCGGGAAGTGAATACCAAGCCGCGCGTGCTTACTCTCACGCAAAGCACTTATGACGGGGTGGTCTACAACGTCGACACCATCAAGGAGATGCTCGACGGCAAGGTTGATACGCTGCACTTCGATGAGGCGTGGCTGCCGCACGCAACGTTCCATGATTTCTACCGCGGCATGCATGCGATCGGCCAGAACCGGCCGCGCTGCAAGGAGTCGGTGATTTTCTCAACGCAGTCGACCCACAAGATGCTGGCGGGCCTCTCGCAGGCATCGCAAATCCTGGTGCAGGACAGCGACACGCGCAAGCTCGACCGCCACAGTTTCAACGAGGCTTACCTGATGCACACCTCGACTTCGCCGCAGTACGCGATCATCGCGTCGTGCGACGTCGCCGCGGCAATGATGGAGCCGCCGGGCGGCAATGCACTGGTCGAGGAGTCGATACTCGAAGCCATCGATTTCCGGCGCGCGATGCGCAAGATCGACGACGAGTTCGGCGATTCGTGGTGGTTTAAGGTGTGGGGGCCGGAGCAACTGGTCGAAGAAGGCATCGGCAGCCGCGACGACTGGATACTGAAATCCAACGACCGCTGGCACGGCTTTGGCGATCTCGCGTCCGGCTTCAATATGCTCGATCCGATCAAGGCGACCGTCATTACGCCGGGGCTGGATGTGTCGGGCGCGTTCTCCAATCCCGGCATGCCTGCGGCAGTGGTCACCAAATACCTTGCCGAACACGGCATCATCGTCGAGAAGACCGGCCTGTATTCGTTCTTCATCATGTTCACGATCGGCATTACCAAGGGCCGCTGGAATTCGTTGGTCACCGAACTGCAGCAGTTCAAGGACGATTACGACAACAACCGGCCGCTGTGGCGCATCCTGCCGGAGTTCGTGGGCAAGTATCCGCAATACGAGAAGGTGGGATTGCGCGACCTGTGCACGCAGATTCACGGCGTCTACAAGGCGAACGATATCGCGCGGCTGACGACGGAAATGTATTTGTCCAACATGGAGCCCGCGATGCGGCCGGGCGACGCGTGGGCGCGGCTCGCGCACCGTGAAATCGACCGCGTGGAGATCGACCAGCTCGAAGGCCGCATTACCAGCGTACTGCTCACGCCATATCCGCCGGGCATACCGTTGCTGATTCCCGGCGAGCGTTTCAACGCGACCATCGTGCGTTATCTCAAGTTCGCGAAGTCGTTCAACCAGAAATTCCCGGGATTCGATACCGACATTCACGGGCTGGTCGCGGACGAGACCAGCCGGCGTTCAAGGTACTACGTCGATTGCGTTTCGCTGAAGGCGTCCGGCGGATAGCCGGAACGGCTCTTATTTCCGGATCTTCTTGTTCTTCTCCATCCAGTCCTTGACGTAGCCTGCGGCTTCCCTGATCTGGTCGCTGGACATTTCCGCTGCGACTTTCTTCATGGTGTCGGGCGCGGTGTCGTCGCCCAGTTGCGCGGCGATGCCGAGCCACTGATAGGCAAGGACGAGATTCTTCTCGACGCCTTTGCCGTCCCAATACATGCTGCCGAGATCGGCCTGCGCCTGGAGGTGGCCGCGCGCCGCGGCTTCCTTGCGCAGGCGGGCGGATTCGGCGAGGTTTTGCGGAATTCCGTCGCCGCGGAAATAAATCGTGCTCAAACTGTACTGCGCGCCGGGATCGCGTTGCGCCGCCGCCAGATTCAGCCACTTGAGTGCGAGCTTCAGGTTTTTCTCGACGCCGTAGCCGCGCGCATATATCAGGCCCAGCGAAGTCTGCGCGCGCACGTCGCCCTGCTTGGCGAGTTTTTCGTACCACTGCGCCGCCAGCTTGAAATCCTGTTCTACACCGTCTCTGCCCAGGTAATAGGCTTCGGCAATCTGGCGCGTTGCCGTCTTGTCGCCAGCATCGGCGCGTATCTTCAAATCGTTAAGCGAAATGTTGTTGTCCTGCGCAACGCCCGCGCCGGTAGCGAGCGTCAGTGCAAGGAACGTAATGGCGACGGCCGGATGATTGCGCATGAACATCACGCCACGCGGTCCAGTACCGTCAGTCTATAGCTGTAGGGGTTCTTGTCATCGGCGGCATATGCCGTGACCGCGCCCGCCTGCCATTGTTGCATGTCGATTTCCGGCATATAGGTATCGCCTGCGACTTCGGCGTCGACTTCGGTCAGGTAAATGCGGTCGGCCTGCGGCAGCGCAGCGGCGTACAGCTGGGCGCCGCCGATGACGAATATCTCGTCATCGCTGCCGCACGCTGCGATGGCGCCGGCCAGCGTCGGCGTGACGATGGCGCCCGCGACCTTGTAATCAGGCTGCCGCGTCACGATCACGGTAGTGCGCCCCGGTAACAGCCTTGCGATGGACTCCCACGTGTTGCGCCCCATGACGATGTGGTGTCCCATTGTGATTGTTTTGAACATTTTTAGTTCGCCGGGCAGGTGCCACGGGATCGCTTTATTCGCGCCAATGACGCGATTTCTGGCCATCGCTGCGATAAGCGAGAGACGCCGGGGGCGGGACGATAGGCGGGGATTAGAGCCTTCTGCCGCCTCTCGCCTCTCGCCTCTCGCCTCTCCGGTCATACAGCGACAGGCGCCTTGATGGCGGGATGCGGGTCGTAGTTTTCGAGCGTGAAATCCGCATAGGTGAAGTCGAACAGGTTCTTGACCGCGGGATTGAGCCGCATCGTCGGAAGCTTGCGTGGTTGACGGGATAGTTGCTCGCGCGTCTGTTCCAGATGGTTCGTGTAGAGATGCGTGTCGCCGAAGGTATGCACGAAATCGCCGAGCTTAAGTCCGCAGACCTGCGCGATCATCATTGTCAGCAGCGCGTAGGAGGCGATGTTGAACGGCACGCCGAGAAAAATGTCTGCGCTGCGCTGATAGAGCTGGCACGAGAGCTTGCCGTTGGCGACGTAAAACTGGAAAAACGCGTGGCACGGCATCAGCGCCATTTTGTCGAGATCGGCCACGTTCCATGCCGACACGATCATGCGGCGCGAGTCGGGATTTTTCCGTAGCTGCTCCAGCACCTGGCTGATCTGGTCGATGTGGCTGCCGTCGGGCGCCGGCCACGAGCGCCACTGGTAGCCGTAGACGGGGCCGAGGTTGCCCTGAGCGTCCGCCCATTCGTCCCAGATACCGACGCCGTTGTCTTTCAGATACTTGATATTGGTGTCGCCTTTCAGGAACCACAGCAGTTCGTGAATGATCGACTTCAGGTGCACCTTCTTGGTCGTCAGCAGCGGGAAGCCCGCGTTGAGATCGAAGCGCAATTGCGCGCCGAACACCGAGAGGGTGCCGGTGCCGGTGCGGTCGTTCTTCTTGGCGCCGTTCGTCAGCACGTGCTGCATGAGGTCGAGATAGGGGCGCATGGGCAGGATTCAGGACTCAGGATTCGGCAAGTGCGGCGCGCTGTTCACGCTGATAATTTTAATCGATATTGCTGCGGTAAGGTTTTTTGAGCATCCAGTTCACCATCGCTTCCACGGTTTCACGTTCTTTGCCAAGATACCCGTGCGCGCTGAATGCCTCGCAGGGATCCGAGCGCGCCGGATCGCCACCCTGGACCGTGATCAGGGGGAATTTCGCCGCCAGCGACTGGGCGCCGCGATACGGTGTGACAAAGCAACCGTCGTCCGCATGATGCACGAACAGAACCGGCGCGCTCACGGTCATGAAGTCAAAGCTGCTCAATCCCGGCCCCGAGCGCGCGGCGTTGAACAAGGTCGAGGTCAACACGACGCCGGCTATGCGGTCGGCGAGCGTCCGTCCCGCCGCGGCGGCCGAAATTGTGCCGCGGCTGGTGCCGACCAGAAATACCGGCGCATCGGCATAGCGTTTTTTCAATTCGGCAAGCACCGCTGCGATATCGGCCGCGTGCTTGTCGCCGAGGCGGAACCTGTCGTCCATGCCGGTTGCCTGATCTGACGGCGCATCCATAACGGCTGTTGCGAGGCCGCCATCGACGAAAAAATTGCGCGAGCGCAGCAGGAAATTCCCTTCGCGCAATTTTATCTGGCCGCCCTCGGTGCGCAGGCTGATATTGCCCGCACCGCCGGGGAACAGGACGGCAACCGCAGATGGCGGAGTCGTCGGCGTGTCGAGCAGGAATGATTGCGTGACGCCATCGCGCGGCTGCAGTGTCGCGAGTTCCTGCGCGGTCGCGAACACTGCCGGGAACAGCAGGGCGGCAATGATGCCGATGCCCGCGGTGGTTTTGAGTGCCGTTTCCCGGAACCTGTGCATGGAACGATTATAATTGGCGCGCTCACGTCCTTGACAGGAAATTATGCTCGCCAAACTGAATCAGCAAGCGGCCGTTGCCGGTGCTGCTGCGCTGCGCAAACACACGCACTTTCTGTTCATCCTGCCGCCGGCCAGGGAGTTGTCGCGCGCGTGGCCTGGCGGCGATGTGCTGGCTTCACTGCTGGCGCGCCGGAAGATGAAAGTGGGAGATTTCGCGAAATCGCCGGTGAGCGGCAACCTGAAGGACGGAGCGCTCGCGAACTGGCTGATGCTGGAGCCGAAGAAGCCGGTTTTTGAAGCGCAGGCTGCGGTGCGCGGCGCTTTGCAATCGCTGCTTGCCGAGAACCCCTCTGAAATTGCGCTGGTTGTTTGCGGCGATGAGGCGCAGCGCCGGCGCGCGGCGCAACTCGCGGTGTATTGCGCCTGGGTCAATGGCGTAGCGCTGCCTGAGCGCAAGAAGAAACCCTCACGCAAGCCGCTCAAGGCTATTCATTTATACGGTCATCGCGACAAGGACGGATTCGCGCCGCAGCGCGCGCGCGCGGAAGGCAACGTGCTGTGCCGCGAACTCACGATGCTGCCGCCGAACGAACTGAATCCGGCGACCTATCGCGAGCGCATCAAGCAACTGACGAAGGAGCACGGCTGGAGGCGCGAAGAATACGATTATGCGCGGCTCAAGAAAATGGGCGCCGGCGCATTTTGCGCGGTGGCGCAGGGCAGCGAATCGCGTGACGCCGCAATCGTGCACCTGACTTATACGCATCCGCGTGCTACGCAACATGTCGCGCTGGTCGGCAAGGGCATTTGTTACGACACCGGTGGGCACAATCTCAAGCCCGCGCGTTATATGCACGGCATGCACGAAGACATGAACGGTTCGGCGGTCGCGCTCGGCACATTGCTGGCGGCGACGCGCATGAAGCTGCCCATCAACATCGATTGCTGGCTGGCGATTTCACGCAACGACATCAGTCCGCGCGCTTACCATCAGAACGAAGTCGTGCGCGCGCTGAACGGCACCACCATCGAAGTCATGCACACCGACGCCGAGGGGCGCATGGTGCTGGCCGATACGCTGACATTGGCTGCACGCGGCAAGCCGGACCTCATCGTCGATTACGCGACGCTGACCGGCAGCATGCACGTCGCGCTGGGCGACCGCTACAGCGGCATTTTCGCGACCAGCGATGAACTCGCTGCGCAGGCCGTGGCTGCGGGGCGGGCGGCGGGCGAGCGCGTGTGCGCGTTCCCGCAGGACGACGATTACGACAGCGCGCTCGACAGCAAGATCGCCGACGTCAAGCAATGCACGCTCGACGGCGAGGCCGACCATATTCTGGCGACCCGCTTGCTCAAGCGCTTCGTCGGCGCCACGCCGTGGATACACGTCGACCTGTCGGCGCACAGCAGCAAGGGCGGGCTCGGCGCTGTCGCTTCCGATGCAACCGGTTTTGGCGTCGGCTGGACGCTCGAACTGCTTGATTCGCGGCGCAATTAGTTCTGTTTAGCTGATGTTTGCGGCGGCGGCGCCCGCCGCCGCAGTCGGCGGGGCTTGCCAGCACAAAACTATATAACTAATAATGTAGTCATGAATAAGAGCTACGTGCGTGCCATTCCCCGCGAGTGGCGCAATATTTCCAAGGTTTATGCCGCCCTGGGCGACGAGCATCGCCAGCGCATCCTGCTCACTTTCGAGCCCGGCGAGCGCCTGAACATCGGGCAGATCGTCGAGGTGTCCACGTTGAGCCGTACCGCGGTGTCGCATCACCTGCGCATACTGCGCGAGGCGGACGTGCTGCAAAGCGTGAAAGAAGGCAAGGAAGTGTATTTCTGGATCAACAAGAATTTTCTGGTCGACGCGATGGAAACGGTGGTCGGCTACATCAAGAAAAACGTGTAAGAGCCGGGTGCAATCCGTAAAACTATTACGCAATCGGCAGCTGTCATACGAAAATGTGAAAATGCGAATATGCGGTTAGCATGCAGGGCCCGGTAGCTATCCGGTCGTAAGTGAATTGACGGGGGAATTGCGGATGTCCGGGCAGAACCAGTTCAGTCTCATGCGCGAACGGCGATTTCTGCCGTTTTTCTGCACGCAGTTTCTCGGCGCGTTCAATGATAACGTTTACAAAAACGCGCTGATCATCATGCTCGCGTTCCACGCGGCGGCATTGACCACAATGAGTTCGGGCACGCTCGTCAATCTGTGCGCAGGACTTTTCATCCTGCCATTCTTTCTGTTTTCCGCCACCGCGGGCCAGCTTGCGGACAAATACGACAAGTCACGCATCATCCGTTACGTGAAGTTGCTCGAGATCGGCATCATGGTGGTCGGCGCGGCGGGTTTTCTGCTGCAGAACCTGGTGCTGCTCATCGGCGCGTTGTTTCTGCTGGGCCTGCATTCGACGTTGTTCGGTCCGGTCAAGTACTCGATATTGCCGCAGCACCTGCAAGTCGATGAACTGGTCGGCGGCAACGGGCTGGTTGAGATGGGCACTTTCCTCGCCATTCTGCTGGGCACCGTGCTGGGCGGCGTGCTGATTGCTCAGGAAAACTCATCCATGCTGGTGTCGGTTGCGGTGATAGCGATCGCCTGTGCGGGTTATCTCACGAGCCGGGCCGTGCCGAGCGCGCCGCCGGCGGCACCCGATCTGAAGATCAACTGGAACCCCATCACCGAAACATGGACGAACCTGAAGTTCACGCGCGGGAACCGATCGGTGTTCCTGTCGGTGCTCGGCATTTCGTGGTTCTGGTTTTATGGCGCGACCTTGCTCGCGCAGTTTCCGAATTACTGCAAGGACGTTCTGGGCGGCAACGAGCACGTGGTAACCGTGATGCTGACGACGTTTTCCATCGGTGTGGGCGCTGGCTCGCTATTGTGCGAACGCCTGTCGGGGCACAAGGTGGAGATCGGGTTGGTGCCGTTCGGCTCCATCGGTCTCACGCTGTTCGCGCTCGATCTTTATTTCGCCAGTCCGACCGCGGTGATTGAGCACGCGATAGGCGCCACGCAGTTTTTATCGCAGCTGGCCAACTGGCGCATCCTGTTCGACCTCGTCATGATCGGCGTGTTCGGCGGGTTTTACATCGTGCCTTTGTATGCGTTGATCCAGAGCCGCGCGGAACGCAGCCATCAATCGCGCATCATCGCCGGCAACAACATCCTCAACGCGATGTTCATGGTCGGTTCGGCGGCCATGTCTATCGTATTGCTCAAAGCCGGCGTCACCATTCCCCAGTTGTTCCTGATTACCGCGCTGCTGAATGCCCTGGTCGCGATTTATATTTACACGCTGGTGCCCGAATTCCTGATGCGGTTCCTCATCTGGATACTGATTCATTCCGTATACCGGCTCGACACCAGGGGTATGGAGAACATTCCGGAGGAAGGGCCGGCGGTATTGGTATGCAACCACGTCAGTTTTGTCGATGCGTTGATCATCGGCGGCGCCTGCAGGCGGCCGGTCCGCTTCGTGATGGACCACAATATCTTTCGCATCCCGCTGCTGAATTTCGTGTTCCGCACCGGTAAGACCATTCCGATCGCCTCGGCGAAAGACAATCCGCAATTACTCGAAAAAGCCTACGACGAAATCGCCGCCGCGCTCGCTGACGGCGATGTGGTCGCCATTTTTCCGGAGGGGCGGATAACCGATAACGGCGAGCTGTATCCGTTCCGCAATGGCATCACGCGCATTATCGGACGCACACCGGTGCCAGTGGTGCCGATGGCGTTGCGCGGCCTGTGGGGGAGTTTTTTCAGCCGCAAAGGCGGCAAGGCGATGACGCGCCTGTCGCATGTCGCGCCGTTCAAGCAAATTGCTCTTGCGGCGGGCCGTGCCGTGCCGCCGCAAGAAGTGACGCCCGAAGCTTTGCAGCAAATGGTATCGGCATTGCGCGGCGACTGGAAATAGTTCGTTAACCGTATTCTGAGCTTGGCATCGGACGGGAGGCGCTATGTGGTTCGCAGGATTGGTGATCGGCGGCCTGATCGGTTCGCTGGGTGGTTTCGGCACCGCGTTGCTGGGTGCAGTGTTGGGCACGATTATCGGTGCTGTGCTAGGCGCATCAGGCAAGGCGAATTCTGACGCGGGGCAATCTGGACGAACGGCAGGTGGCGCTGCCGACGCCTCGCCGAACGACACCGCAACGCGGCTCTCGAATATCGAGCGCCAGGTCGACAATATTTACAAATCGCTCGCGGATATTCATTCGCGGCTGGTCGCGCTCGAGAAACCGGGAACGCAGCAGGTTACTGCGCCAGACGGGCAAGGTAGTCCCGTGACTTCCGGTGGTACGCAATACGGCGCTATTCCGGATCCGGGCGGACGTCCTGCGGATTACACTCCACCGACGCCACCGGTAGCGGCTGCAATCGAGCAGCGTTCTGAGCTTACGGTCGAAGAGGCAATCGCAATGGAGGGGCTCGCTACCTCGCCGCTTGCGCCGACGCCTCCGGCCGAGCGCGTTACGTCGCGGGAGGGCCCGTCTACGCTTGCCACCACGCAGCCGGATCTGCTCACCGACAACCCGGTGACCCGGTGGCTGTTTGGCGGCAACACGCTGGTGCGCATCGGCGTCATCGTGTTGTTCTTCGGCGTCGCTTTCCTGCTTAAGTACGCGGCCGAACGCGACATCGTGCCGATCGAACTGCGGCTTGCCGCGGTGGCGGTTGGTGCGATTGCGTTGCTCATATTCGGCTGGCGGTTGCGCGAGCGGCGCAGCGGTTACGCGCTGGTGCTGCAGGGCGGCGGCATCGGGCTGATCTACCTGACGGTGTTTGCGGCGTTGCGGCTCTACCATCTGCTGCCGCCGACATTTGCATTTGTCGTGCTGACAGGAGTTGCCGTGTTTTCGGCCGCGCTTGCCGTGCTGCAGGATTCGCGCGTGCTGGCTATCACTGGCGTCATCGGCGGTTTTCTCGCGCCCGTACTCACGTCGACCGGCGGCGGCAGCCACGTCGCGCTGTTCAGCTTTTACGCGGTGCTCGACGTCGGCATACTGGTGATCGCCTTCTACAAATCGTGGCGCGAACTCAATCTGGTCGGGTTCGTATTTACATTCGTCATCGGGCTGATGTGGGGCGAAAAATATTACCAGCCTGAACTCTACGCCACGACCGAGCCTTTTCTGATCCTGTTTTTCCTGTTCTACGTGGCGATCGCGGTGCTGTTCGCATTGCGCCAGGCGCCGCGGCTCGCGCATTACGTCGACGGCACGCTGGTGTTCGGCACGCCCCTGATCGCCTGCGGCATGCAGACCGCACTCGTGCGCGACATCGAATTCGGCGCGGCGTGGAGCGCGTTCGCGCTGGCGGCGTTCTATCTCACGCTTGCCACCATTCTTTATGCGCGCAAGCAGCAGACTCTGGTGCTGCTGGTCGAATCGTTTCTGGCGCTCGGCGTCGGCTTCGCAACGCTCGCGGTGCCGTTGGCGTTCGAAGGCCGGCTCACTTCTGCCGTATGGGCGGTCGAAGGTGCAGCCATCGTGTGGACGGGCGTGCGCCAGGGACGTCCGCTTGCGCGCGCGTTCGGCTTGCTGTTGCAGATCGCCGCCGGCATTGCCTTTCTTGCAGGACACGGCCCGTTCGGCGCAACACCGATACTCAACAGCGCTTACCTCGGCGCCGTCATGGTCAGCGCGGCCGGGTTGTTCTGCAGCTATTACCTGCAGAGAAATGCCGAACGCGTGACGGCGACGGAGTTGGGCGCGGCCCACATGCTTTTCATCTGGGGCGTATTGTGGTGGTTCGGCGCGGGACTGTTGGAGATCGAGCGCCACGCACCCCGTGGCTGGGGACTTCATCCGCAGTTGCTGTACTTCGCCGGCACTTGCGCCATGTTCGCGCTGGTGTGGCGCGGCCTCGACTGGAATGCGGCGCGTTTCGTCGCGCTGGCCAGCGTGCCGTTGTCTACGCTGGTCTTGTTGTGGACGTTCATGGCGCCGGGCGCGCAGCCGCATCCATTCGCGTCCCAGGCGTGGATAGGCTGGATTGTTGCATTTGCGGTGCATCTATTCGTGTTGAAACTGCACGAGGGACGCGACCAGACTCAACTCGAACGATTGCACGCGGCGGGGTTCTGGCTGCTCGCGGTCGTGTTGTCGTGGGAAGTCGGCTGGCAGATCGACCATTACGTCGAAGGCCGGCGCGTGTGGCCGCTGATTGCGTGGGCGCTGGTGCCCGGTGCGCTGGTCACGCTGTTCGCGGCGCGCGGCGAAAGCCTCGGCTGGCCGGTCGCTGCGCACCGTCATGCCTATCTATATGCGGGAGCGCTGCCGCTGGCGGTCTTCCTGCTGGGCTGGGTACTTTTTGTGAACTTCGCGAGCAATGGCGATCCTGCACCTCTACCGTACGTGCCGCTGCTGAATCCGCTCGATCTGGCGCAGGCGGGCGCGCTATTGGCTATCGTGAGCTGGTTCATCGCCGTACGACGGCTGGACCTGTCTGATGCGACTTTGCCGGACCCCAACGCGGCGCTGAAGGTGCTGGGTGCAATTACATTTGTTGCGTTGAACGGCGTGCTGCTGCGCACGTTGCATCATTATGCAGACATCCCATTCCGGTTCGACGCGATGATGCGCTCGGTGCTGGTGCAGGCGGCGTTCTCACTGTTCTGGACGTTGCTTGCGCTGGTCGCCATGGTGATGGCAACGCGCCGCCAGTTGCGCGGGCTGTGGGCGGTCGGGGCAACGCTGCTCGGCGCCGTGATCGTGAAGCTCTTTTTGATCGACCTCGCCAATTCGGGCACGGTCGAACGCTGGGTATCGTTCATCGGCGTCGGCTTGCTGGTGATCGTGATCGGCTACTTCGCCCCGGTTCCGCCCAAAACCAAGGAGGATTCCGCATGAAAGCATGGACGATTGCCGGGATAATGATGTTTTGCGCGGCGCCTGCATTGGCCGCAGAGCAGCCCGCCGACTTCGCGTACGGCGCCGTCATTGACGCCGATGGCAGCGAAGCGCTTTACGAAGTAGTGGCGCCGGTGACGCTGTACGAAGGCGTTGCGCGCGCGGACCTCGGCGATGTGCGCGTGTTCAACGGGGCCGGCGAGGTGGTGCCGCATGCGTGGCGGCCGCGTCGCGCTACCAGTAACGAAGCGCAGCCGATGCAGAAACTCACTTTGTTCCCGTTGCGCGCACAGTCCGGCGAGAACGTTGATGCCCTGTCGATCCGCGTGCAACGCAGCGCAGGCGGCGCCGTGAGCGTGAATGTCATGTCCTCCGGCGGTGCGCGTCCGAGCGACAAGCAGTCGCGCGTGGCCGGTTATCTCATCGACAATACGGCGCTCGAACGCGCGTTGCGCGCGCTCGACGTGGATTGGAAAGCAGAGGCGGGCGGATTTTCGGGCAAGCTCAGGGTCGATGGCAGCGAAGACCTCGCAGCATGGCGCCCGCTGGTTACGGCCGCGCCGCTGCTCAGCATGGAAGTCGGCGGCCAGAAGCTGGAACAGAAGCGCATCGAACTGCCGCAGCAGAAACTGAAATATCTGCGCTTGTCGTGGCTCGCCGACGGCAGGGGGCAGGCCGAGCCTGAACTCACCATGGTGCGCGGGGAGCTTGCCGACAAGGTCGTCGATGTTCCGCGCGAATGGGCTCCGTTCAAAGCAGTGCAGGCCGAGAAACCCGGCGAATACGTGTTCGATACGCGCGCGCATGCGCCGATAGACCGTATCCGTTTCGAGTTGCCGGAGCTGAATACCGTCGCGCAGTACGAACTGCTGGCGCGGGACGCGACCGAAAAGTCGTGGCGCACGTTGGCACGCGGTGTTGCGTACCGCTTGCGCCAACCAAGTGGCGAAATCACCAGTCCCGATCTCGCCGTCAGCGTCACTGCAGACCGCTACTGGCTCTTGCGCGTCGATCAGCGCGGCGGCGGCATCGGTTCCGGCCTGCCGCAGATTCAGGCGGGCTGGCTGCCGCACCGGCTAGTGTTCAGCGCGCGCGGTGCGCCGCCGTTCCTGCTTGCGTACGGCAATGGCGGTGCGAAGCCCGCGGCTTTTGCCATCGAGACCCTGGTTCCAGGCTACCGCGAGGACGCGGTGCAACCGGTCAAGGCCGCGAAAACTTCCGCTGCGCAAAAAGTAAACGTGCGTCATGCGGCGGCTTTTCCGCAAAACGAACTCGGCGGGGCCGAGCGCCTGCGCGCGGCCATCGACTGGAAGCGCTGGAGCCTGTGGGGCGCGCTCGTCGTCGGCGTGCTGATACTTGGCGCGATGGCGTGGCGGCTGATGCGGCAACTGGCGGCGGGCGCCAAAGCGGCGGAGCGCGACGACGCGACGAAGTAGTCAGGACGCGCTATGTTAAACTCGTGATCTACTTTTTCGGGTCGATACGAGCACATCATGTCTGGCAGCACACTCGGCAAACTGTTTTGCGTGACCTCGTTCGGCGAGAGTCACGGGCCGGCGATCGGCTGCGTGGTTGACGGCTGCCCGCCGGGGATGGAGCTGTCGGAAGCCGACATCCAACTCGATCTCGACCGCCGCAAGCCCGGCACCTCGCGCCACGTCACGCAGCGCCGCGAAGACGATATCGTCGAGATATTGTCCGGCGTGTTCGAAGGAAAAACGACCGGCACGCCGATCGGATTGCTGATCCGCAACGTGGATGCGAAAAGCAAAGATTATTCGAAGATCAAGGACTCGTTTCGTCCCGGCCACGCCGATTACACCTACTGGCAGAAGTACGGCATCCGCGATTATCGCGGCGGCGGACGGCAATCGGCGCGCGAGACCGCGGTGCGCGTTGCCGCGGCGGCGGTGGCGAAAAAATGGCTGCGTGAAAAATACGGGATCGTGGTGCGCGGCTATCTGTCGCAACTGGGGCCGATTGAAGTGCCGTTCAAAACCTGGGATGTCGTTGGCAGCAACCCGTTTTTCGTCGCGGATGCGGACGCCGTGCCGCAGCTCGAAGAATTCATGGACAAGCTGCGCAAGTCCGGCAATTCGGTCGGCGCGAAAATCACCACCATCGCGTCCGGCGTGCCGGTCGGCTGGGGCGAGCCGGTGTACGACAAGCTCGATGCTGATATCGCGTACAACATGATGAGCATCAACGCCGTCAAAGGCGTGGAGATCGGCACCGGTTTCGCGGCGGTCGCGCAAAAAGGCACCGAGCATTCCGACGAGATGTCACCGCAGGGTTTTCTCACCAACAATGCGGGCGGCATACTCGGCGGCATTTCGACCGGGCAGGATGTCATCGTCAATGTTGCCGTCAAGCCGACATCCAGCATACGGCTCACGCGCCGCACTATCGACAAGGCAGGCAATGCGACCACCATCGAGACGCACGGGCGGCACGATCCCTGCGTCGGCATACGCGCGACGCCGATTTGCGAAGCGATGCTGGCATTGACCCTGATGGATCACGCATTGCGCCATCGCGCGCAAAATGGCGATGTGCAGTGCGCGACGCCGAAAATTGCGGCGCAGGCGCCGGGCGAAGTGGTCGCGCGACTGCGCTCGGCGGCTGCCACCGAGAATCCCGATCCCGACGAAGCGTGACGCGCGGCGTCAGGCTTCGCGCGGCGTAGCGCCATGCATGCAATGCCCTACTGGCGGCTCGCCGGTGTCTACTTTTTCTATTTCGCCTATCTCGGTGCGTTCGCGCCGTATTTCAGCCTTTACCTGAGTTCGCTCGGCATTGCCGCCGCCGGCATAGGTGCGATCCTGGCGCTGCCGCAACTGGTGCGCATCGTCGCGCCCCATGTGTGGGGATGGCTCGCCGATCACGGCGGACATCGCTTGCGTGTTGCGCGTATCGGCACCGCGATCGGCACCGCGGTCTACTGCGGACTATTTGCCGCGCAGAGCTTCGAAGCGTTGTTCGCCATCGTGTTGCTGATGAGTTTTTTCCTGAGCGCGGCGCTGCCGCAGGTCGAACTCACGACACTTTCGCATCTCGGTGCGCGCAGCACGGAGTATGGGCGCATCCGCGTGTGGGGCTCGCTCGGCTTCATCGCAGCGGTGCTGATCGTGGGTTACGTGCTCGACGTCGTGCCAATTGCGGTGCTGCTATGGATCATGCTGGCGATCCTCGCCGGCATAACCATATTGCTGTTGCTCGTTCCCGAAGCGCCGCAGGAGGCGCATGCGCACGATCACACGCCGATTGCGCACGTCATGCGCGAGCCGCAGGTCATTGCGTTGATCGTGGCGTGTGCGCTGATGGCGGTCGCGCACGGGCCGTACTACACGTTCTACTCCATCCACCTGGTTGGCTACGGTTACACCAAGGGCGCGGTCGGCTGGCTGTGGTCGCTGGGCGTGATCTGCGAAATCGCAATTTTCTTCTGGATGGCGCATTTGTTCCGCGCTTTTACGCTGCGTCAGGTGCTGATTGCGAGTTTCGGGCTTGCCACCATCCGTTTTGCCATCATCGCGTCATGCGGCGACAATCTGGCGTTGCTGCTGATTGCACAAACATTGCACGCTGCGACATTTGGCTCGTTTCACGCGGCGGCTCTCGGTTACGTGCACCGCTTTTTTCGCGGGCGCAACCAGGCTCGAGGCCAGGCGATTTACACCAGTCTCACGTTCGGCCTTGGCGGCACGCTGGGCGGTTTGTACGCGGGATATGCATGGGAGCACTTCGGCGCGGTGATGGCGTTCGCGGGCGCCGCGCTATGTGCGTTCGCCGGCATGTTGATCCTGTGGTGGTGGCTCGATGGTGGCGCGGCAAATAACGCCGGTGGATCGGTATAGTCACGAGCGCCGGGATTATGGGATAATTTACGGTTCTCAAAGACACTTTTAACGGCGCTCATCATGGCAGCACGCACACTTTACGACAAATTGTGGGACGACCACGTAGTGCAGCAGGACGCGGACGGCACGGCGCTGATTTATATCGACCGCCACCTGGTGCACGAAGTCACCAGCCCGCAGGCGTACGAGGGCCTCAAAGTCGCCGGCCGCAAGCCGTGGCGCGTGAGTTCCATCGTGGCAACCGCTGACCACAATACGCCGACCCGCAATTGGGACAAGGGCATCACGGAACCGGTGTCGCGCCTGCAGGTTGAAACGCTAGACGCCAACATCAAAGAGTGGGGCGCGCTTAGCTACTTTCCGTTTTTGCACGAGAAGCAGGGCATCGTGCACGTGATCGGGCCCGAGAACGGCGCGACTTTGCCCGGCATGACGGTGGTGTGCGGCGATTCGCATACGAGCACGCACGGTGCGCTCGGCTGCCTCGCGTTCGGCATCGGCACTTCCGAAGTCGAACACGTGATGGCGACGCAGTGCCTGGTGCAGAAAAAAACCAAGGCGATGCAGGTGCTGGTCGAGGGCGAACTGGGCGCCGGCGTCACCGCCAAGGACATCGCGCTGGCGGTGATCGGCAAGATCGGCACCGCGGGCGGCACCGGCTATTCGCTCGAATTTGCAGGCAGCACGATACGCGCGTTGTCGATTGAAGCGCGCCTCACGCTGTGCAACATGGCGATCGAAGCGGGCGCGCGCGCCGGCATGGTCGCCGTCGACGACAGGACCATCGATTACGTCAAAGGTCGGCCGCTCGCGCCCACCGGCGCGATGTGGGACAAGGCCGTCGCGCACTGGCGCACGCTGAAAAGCGACGATGGCGCCAAGTTCGACAATGTGGTGACGCTCGCCGCGGCCGATATCCAGCCGCAAGTGACTTGGGGCACTTCGCCTGAAATGGTCACGACGATAGGCGGCAAAGTGCCGGACCCGGCGAAGGAAACCGATCCGGTCAAGCGCGAATGGATAGAACGCGCGCTCAAATACATGGGGCTCAAGCCGAACACGGCGATCACCGATATCCAGATCGATAAGGTATTCATCGGCGCTTGCACCAACTCGCGCATCGAGGATTTGCGCGCGGCGGCTGCGATCGCGCGCGGCCGCAAGGTGGCGGGCAACGTGAAACTCGCAATGGTGGTGCCGGGTTCCGGGCTGGTGAAACGCCAGGCTGAGAAGGAAGGGCTGGACAAGATATTCATCGAAGCCGGGTTTGAATGGCGCGAGCCGGGTTGCTCGATGTGCCTCGGCATGAACGAAGACCAGCTGTCGCCGGGCGAGCGTTGCGCGTCGACTTCGAACCGCAACTTCGAAGGGCGCCAGGGCGCGGGCGGACGCACGCACCTGGTGAGTCCAGCGATGGCGGCGGCCGCGGCGGTCAGCGGCCACTTCGTCGATGTGCGCACACTTGCTTAGGATTTAACATGGAAAAATTCATTTCGCGTGAAGGTTTGGTGGCGCCGCTCGACCGCGCCAACGTGGACACCGATGCGGTCATTCCCAAGCAGTTCCTGAAATCGATCAAGAAGACCGGTTACGGCCCCAATCTGTTCGACGAGTGGCGTTATCTCGATCACGGCGAGCCGGGCATGGACAATACGAAGCGCCCGCTCAATCCCGATTTCATACTCAACCAGCCGCGTTACCAGGGTGCGCAAATTTTGCTCGCGCGCGAGAATTTCGGCTGCGGCTCTTCGCGCGAGCACGCGCCGTGGGCATTGCTGCAGTATGGTTTTCAGGCCGTGATAGCACCGAGTTTTGCCGACATATTTTTCACCAACAGCTTCAAGAACGGTCTGCTGCTGATCCGCATGGACGCCAAGATCGTCGACCGACTGTTCAAGGAGGCGGCAGCGCAGCCGGGTTATCGGCTCGCGATCGATCTCGACGAGCAAAGCGTGACGACGCCCGGCGGCGAATCGATCAAGTTCGACATCGATCCGTTTCGCAAGCATTGCCTGAAGAATGGCCTCGATGAAATTGGCCTCACACTGGAACACGCCGACAAGATCAAAGCGTTCGAGACCAAACGGCGCAGCGAGCAGCCCTGGCTGTTTAATTAGCCGGGCGGCGGGCGGGACGGCGGCGAACTTGCCCGCTGTTTCCGCTTCACTTTTCACACGCACACGGATTTGACATGAAAATCGCGGTATTGGCCGGCGACGGCATCGGTCCTGAAATCATCGCGCAGGCGCACAGGGTGCTCGAAGTGCTGCGGCGCGACGGACTCAAGCTTGAACTCGAAGAGGCGCCGTACGGCGGCGCCGGCTACGACGCGCACGGCGACCCATTGCCCGAATCCACACTGAAGCTCGCGCGCGCGGCCGACGCCGTGTTGTGCGGCGCGGTTGGCGGCCCGCAATACGACGCGTTGCCGCGCGAAAAACGTCCCGAGCAGGGCATTCTGCGCATACGCAAGGAACTGCAGCTGTTCGCCAACCTGCGCCCGGCCAAGGTGTTCGAAGAGCTTGCCAGCGCGTCGTCGTTGAAACCCGAACTGGTCGCCGGTCTCGATATCCTCATTTTGCGCGAGCTCACGGGCGACATTTATTTCGGCGAGCCGCGTGGGCGGCGCACCAATGCGCGCGGCGAACGCGAAGGTTACGACACCATGCTGTATTCCGAATCCGAGATACGGCGCATCGCGGACGTGGGTTTCCAGGCGGCGATGAAGCGCGGCAAGAAACTGACTTCGGTCGACAAGGAAAACGTTCTAGAAACGAGCCGGTTCTGGCGCGAAATCGTCAAGGACGTCGCCAAAAAATATCCGCAGGTCGAGTTGTCGCACATGTACGTCGACAACGCGGCGATGCAGCTTGTGCGCAATCCCAAGCAGTTCGACGTCATCGTCACCGGCAACATGTTCGGCGATATCCTGTC